>WLWD01000028.1_pt1 | contig 33475 bp, 26 predicted proteins | sample 6712731 | NCBI WGS metagenome assembly WLWD01 (sample SAMN12718690, study PRJNA576275) | sponge metagenome | isolation source: marine sponge | host: Mycale hentscheli | place: New Zealand: South Island, Marlborough, Capsize Point | collected 2014-11-01
AGCCGACCAGAGTATTGATGCAAAAAGTAAACTAGTGCTACCCGGCTTAGTAGAGTTATCCGCAAGCTTGCGCGAACCTGGACATGAGCATAAAGCCACCGTGCGATCTGAGACCAAAGCAGCTGCCGCTGCAGGCATTACGAGCCTTGCTTGTTTGCCTACAACCGATCCCGTTGTCGACACTCCTGCTCAGGTAGAATTAATCGAACAGCTTTCGCAAAGTAGTGGGCAATGCAATGTTTATGTCATCGGCGCGTTAACCACCAATCTCAACGGCGAAAACTTAAGTGAAATGGCGGCATTAAAAGCTGCAGGTTGTGTGGGCGTTAGTAATGTATTTCATCCGATGAAAAGTTCATTGGTATTACGTCGCGCAATGGAGTACGCCAGCAGTCAAGACTTAACCGTATTCTCTTACCCACTCGTGCATGCGCTCGCTAACAATGGCTGTGTACATGAAGGCATTGCATCATCACGTCTAGGTTTGCCAGGTATCCCAGCTGCTGCAGAAACGGCTGCGGTTGCCTTTCAGATAGCGTTGATCGAAGAGCTTAATGTACGCACACATTTTTGTCGCATCTCTACCGGTCGGTCAGTAAATATGATTGCACGCGCACGTTTTGACAAATTGCCACTTACGGCAGATACCAGCATATTGCACTTGTATTTAACTGATCAAGAAATTCAGGGTTTTGATGGTTTGTGCCACAATCAACCTCCATTTAGAACATACGATGACCGCGAAGATTTACGCAAAGGCCTTCAGGATGGATCACTCTCGGCAATTTGCGCAGACCATCAACCACATGAAATTGAAGCTAAGTTGGCTCCGTTTCAATCTACAGAGCCTGGAAGCTCCACATTAGAAACCCTACTGCCTTTAACTTTAGAATTAGTTAAAGAAGATGCATTAACTTTAAGTGATGCTGTAAATTTAGTCACCCAACAACCTGCAGACATTTTAGGTATTCCAGCTGGCAATCTTTGTGTAGGGGCGAATGCTGATGCCTGCATAGTGGACTTAAAACATAGTTGGATTCTTAATAGTGAGAACATGTTCAGTAGAGGTAAAAATACTCCATTGTTAGGCGACCAACTAAATGGTCGCGTCACACACACCATTCTTAATGGCAAATTAATTTACGAAAATTCATTAGAAAACTAAGGACAACAAACTGAAATCTAACCGCAATCCCAGATGCTCCTTGGTTGCATTCCTGGAGTGATACCAGATGCTTGCCACTTCGTGGAGTGATCCCACACGATGCTGTCAATGCCCAAATGCTGACACTGTAGTGGAGTGATCCCAGATGCGCCACTGTCTGGAGTGATCCCAGATGCTGCCAACTGTCCGGAGTGATCCAGATGCTGCCACTGTTCCTGGAAGTGATCCAAGGATTATGCCACTCGTGGCGTGATCCGATGCTGTCATGTCCCTGGAGAGTGATCCAGCTGCTGCCACTGTCGTGTGGAGTGTCCCAGCGCTGCACGGTCCCTGGCGTGATCCCAGATGCTGTCACTGTCGTGGAGTGATCCCAGATGCTGTCACTGTCCTGGAGTGATCCCAGATGCTGCCACTGTCGTGGAGTGATCCCAGATGCTGTCACTGTCGTGGAGTGATCCAAGATGCTGCCACTGTCCTGGAGTGATCCCAGATGCTGTCGCTGTCGTGGAGTGGTCCCAGATGCTGTCACTGTCCTGGAGTGATCCCAGATGCTGCCACTGTCTTGGAGTGATCCCAGATGCTGCCACTGCCCTGGAGTGATCCCAGATGCTGCCACTGTCGTGGAGTGATCCCAGATGCTGCCACTGTCCTGGAGTGATCCCAGATGCTGCCACTGTCGTGGAGTGATCCCAGATGCTGCCACTGTCGTGGAGTGATCCCAGATGCTGCCACTATCGTGGAGTGATCCCAGATGCTGTCACTGTCCTGGAGTGATCCCAGATGCTGCCACTGTCCTGGAGTGATCCCAGATGCTGCCACTGTCCTGGAGTGATCCCAGATGCTGCCACTGTCCTGGAGTAATCCCAGATGCTGTCACTGTCCTGGAGTGATCCCAGATGCTGTCACTGTCCTGGAGTGATCCCAGATGCTGCCACTGTCGTGGAGTGATCCCAGATGCTGTCACTGTCCCCAAATGCTGCCACTGTCGTGGAGTGATCCCAGATGCTGCCACTGTCCTGGAGTGATCCCAGATGCTGCCACTGTCCTGGAGTGATCCCAGATGCTGCCACTGTCCTGGAGTGATCCCAGATGCTGCCACTGTCCTGGAGTGATCCCAGATGCTGCCACTGTCCTGGAGTGATCCCAGATGCTGCCACTGTCCTGGAGTGATCCCAGATGCTGCCACTGTCGTGGAGTGATCCCAGATGCTGCCACTGTCCTGGAGTGATCCCAGATGCTGCCACTGTCCTGGAGTGATCCCAGATGCTGCCACTGTCCTGGAGTGATCCCAGATTCTGTCACTGTCGTGGAGTGATCCCAGATGCTGTCACTGTCCTGGAGTGATCCCAGATGCTGCCACTGTCGTGGAGTGATCCCAGATGCTGTCACTGTCCTGGCGTGATCCCAGATGCTGCCACTGTTGTGGAGTGATCGCAGATGCTGCCACTGTCCTGGAGTGATCCCAGATGCTGCCACTATCGTGGAGTGATCCTAGATGCTGCCACTGTCCTGGAGTGATCCCAGATGCTGCCCACTGTCGTGGAGTGATCCCGATGCTGCCACTGTCATGGAGTGATCCCAGATGCGTCACTGTCGTCGGAGTGGTCCCAGATGCTGCCACTGTCCTGGAGTGATCCCAGATGCTGCCACTGTCCGGGAGTGATCCCAGATGCTGCCACTGTCGTGGAGTGATCCCAGATGCTGCCACTGTCATGGAGTGATCCCAGATGCTGCCACTGTCCTGGAGTGATCCCAGATGCTGCCACTGTCCTGGACTGATCCCAGATGCTGCCACTGTCCTGGAGTGATCCCAGATGCTGCCACTGTCCTGGAGTGATCCCAGATGCTGCCACTGTCCTGGAGTGATCCCAGATGCTGCCACTGTACTGGAGTGATCCCAGATGCTGCCACTGTCCTGGAGTGATCCCAGATGCTGCCACTGTCCCGGAGTGATCCTAGATGCTGTCACTGTCCTGGAGTGATCCCAGATGCTGTCACTGTACTGGAGTGATCCCAAATGCTGCCACTGTCCTGGAGTGATCCCAGATGCTGCCACGTCCTGGAGTGATCCCAGATTCTGCCACTGTCCTGGGAGTAGTGATCCCAGATGTTTGCACTGTCCTGGAGTGATCCCGATGCTGCCACTGTCCTGGAGTGATCCCAGATGCTGCCACGTATCGAGTGATCCCAGATGGCTGCCAAGGGTCCTGCAGTGATCCCAGATGGCATGCCCACGGTCATGGAGTGATCCAGATGCTGCAACTGTCCTGGAGTGATCCCAGATTGCAGCCACTGTCGTGGAGTGATCCAGATGCTTATGCTGCCACTGTCCTGGAGTGATCCCAGATGCTGCCACTGTACTGGAGTGATCCCAGATGCTGCCACTGTACTGGAGTGATCCCAGATGCTGCCACTGTCCTGGAGTGATCCCAGATGCTGCCACTGTCCTGGAGTGATCCCAGATGCTGCCACTGTCCTGGAGTGATCCCAGATGCTGCCACTGTCCTGGAGTGATCCCAGATGCAGCCACTGTCCTGGAGTGATCCCAGATGCTGCCACTGTACTAGAGTGATCCCAGATGCTGCCACTGTACTGGAGTGATCCCAGATGCTGCCACTGTCCTGGAGTGATCCCAGATGCTGCTGCCACTTGTCCTGGAGTGATCCCCAGGCTGCTTGCCAATGTCTGGGAGTGATCCAAGATGCTGCCACTGTACTGAGTGATTCCCAGAGCCTGCCACTGTAATAGAGTGATCCCGAAGATGCTGTCCTGTCCTGGAGTGATCCCAGCTGCTGCCACTATCCTGGGTGATTCCCAATGCTGACAATGTCCTGGAGTGATCCCAGCTGCTGCCACTGTCTGGATGATCCCAGATGCTGCACGTCATGGAGTTGATCCAACTGCTGCCACTGTCCTTTGCGTGATCCCGATTGCGGCACTGGTACTAGAGGATCCCAGGTTGCTGCCCCCACTGTACAGAGTGATCCCGAGCTGCCACTGTCCTGGAGTGATCCAGATGATCTGCACTGTCCTGGAGTGATCCCAGATGCTGCCACGTGCTACTGGGTTGATCCCAGATGATGCCATGTCCTGGAGGCTCCCAGATGTTTGCACGTCTGGGAGTGGACCCAGATGCTGCCTGTCCTGCAGTGTCAGATTGCTGCCACTGTTACTAGATGATCCCAGATGCTGCCACTGTCCCGGAGTGATCCCAGATGCTGCCACTGTCCCGGAGTGATCCCAGATGCTGCCACTGTCCTGGAGTGATCCCAGATGCTGCCACTGTCCTGGAGTGATCCCAGATGCTGCCGCTGTCCTGGAGTGATCCCAGATGCTGCCGCTGTCCTGGAGTGATCCCAGATGCTGCCACTGTCCTGGAGTGATCCCAGATGCTGCCACTGTCCTGGAGTGATCCCAGATGCAGCCACTGTCCTGGAGTGATCCCAGATGCTGCCACTGTACTAGAGTGATCCCAGATGCTGCCACTGTACTGGAGTGATCCCAGATGCTGCCACTGTCCTGGAGTGATCCCAGATGCTGCCACTGTACTGGAGTGATCCCAGATGCTGTCACTGTCCTGGAGTGATCCCAGATGCTGCCACTGTCCTGGAGTGATCCCAGATGCTGCCACTGTACTAGAGTGATCCCAGATGCTGCCACTGTCCTGGAGTGATCCCAGATGCTGCCACTGTCCTGGAGTGATCCCAGATGCTGCCACTGTCCTGGAGTGATCCCAGATGCTGCCACTGTCCTGGAGTGATCCCAGATGCTGCCACTGTCCTGGAGTAATCCCAGATGCTGTCACTGTCCTGGAGTGATCCCAGATGCTGCCACTGTCGTGGAGTGATCCCAGATGCTGTCACTGTCCCCAAATGCTGCCACTGTCGTGGAGTGATCCCAGATGCTGCCACTGTCCTGGAGTGATCCCAGATGCTGCCACTGTCCTGGAGTGATCCCAGATGCTGCCACTGTCCTGGAGTGATCCCAGATGCTGCCACTGTCCTGGAGTGATCCCAGATGCTGCCACTGTCCTGGAGTGATCCCAGATGCTGCCACTGTCCTGGAGTGATCCCAGATGCTGTCACTGTCCTGGAGTGATCCCAGATGCTGCCACTGTCCTGGAGTGATCCCAGATGCTGCCACTGTCCTGGAGTGATCCCAGATGCTGCCACTGTCCTGGAGTGATCCCAGATGCTGTCACTGTCCTGGAGTGATCCCAGATGCTGTCACTGTCTGTCCTGGAGTGATCCCAGATGCTGCCACTGTCCTGGAGTGATCCCAGATGCTGCCACTGTCCTGGAGTGATCCCAGATGCTGCCACTGTCCTGGAGTGATCCCAGATGCTGCCACTGTCCTGGAGTGATCCCAGATGCTGCCACTGTCCTGGAGTGATCCCAGATGCTGCCACTGTCCTGGAGTGATCCCAGATGCTGCCGCTGTCCTGGAGTGATCCCAGATGCTGCCGCTGTCCTGGAGTGATCCCAGATGCTGCCACTGTCCTGGAGTGATCCCAGATGCTGCCACTGTCCTGGAGTGATCCCAGATGCTGCCACTGTCCTGGAGTGATCCCAGATGCTGCCACTGTCCTGGAGTGATGTATCAATATTTAGACAAGTCTCAACTGATGGTGTTCTTTTCTCTTTTAAAAAACGAAACAAAAAACAAAACAAAAAATATAAAAAAATCATTTGCTGTAGCTCAATAATTTAAAAACAACACAACCATATTGTAAACACAACTATAACAAAAAACAAACAAACAATAATAATAAAAACATTAAACCTTTCACCGCCGTAGATGCCATATGGCATTCTGAATTTGGTCAGCGGTTCTCCGTATTTAAAAAAAAATTGATTATCAAATACAACATTCTCATTTTTTGTTATTACGTTGCTCTGACGTAGTACTTCCTGTAATAAAAAAAAATCGAAATAATAGCACAGGTAATTAGTTTTTTTACTATTAAAAAAGAAAAAAGAAAAAAAAGAGTTGTCTGTCCGCCCAAAATATTTTATAGTACAAGGTTGAGAAGCTCAGAATCCATCAAATAGAAGACGTATAAGCCATGTACTCAGTCTGAACTCCATAGCAGCTCTGAGGTCATCAGAATTGAGTTTCAGTTAGTACCGTTGGTAACAGTAAGTCTGAAGTTTTAGCTAATATACTTTATATTTTCATCATAGTAAACAGTTTAGTCTGAACTTGTTTTATCTCTTGCTGAATGTCTGTACAGCAAAATAATAAACAACAACAACATTATTACATTTTCATGTTACCAAAATGGTCAAACTCGGCGGTGAAAGGGTTAACAACAAACATAGAATCCTAAATTCCTTGAAATACAACCCCCCCCCTCCCCCCACACACACACACACACAAAAAAGAAAAAACAAACAAACAAGGCAATTCCTGGATCCATCTTGGTTCTAGAATTCTTTCGTTTTTTTTTGAAAATACGAGTGTTATGTGTATGTCACATGTTATCTGCTGTCATACACGCATATACACATACACGTACATACACAAGCACACACACATGTACATACACATGCGCGCGCACACATGTACATACACATGCGCACACACACATGTACATATACATGTACATACACATGCGCACACACACATGGGGGGGGGGAGGGTAATGCTAATATTAGCTGCTTTATCTCGGTGGGCACACCCACATGAAGAAGGAAGAAAAAGGAACATATGTGTGTGTGTGTGTGTGTGTGTGTGTGAACATTAATTGTTTATGCTGTGGCATGGGAACAGCAGTTGATTGTGTAGTCTTATGGGGTCATGAATTGTTTGTGTCAGTTGTGTTAAGTGGTTGTGTCCTGGGCTCAGGGCCCGCAGTCCTGAGTTCAAGCCCAACTCAGGCAATTTTTCCATCTGATTTTCCATCTGCCTCCCACCAGCCCCACCAGTCCACCCAGCTGTGATTGGGTACCTGGCATTTGCTGGGGTGCAAATTCAAGGCCTTTTCTCATGAAACAGTGGGACTTCGGGTGCCCACACCACTTGCTGTGAGGAAAGGCCTGTTCTCCTGCAAGTTCCTAGCCCGGCTCCAGGAGCTTTGCTTGCATGGCTCACAGTGCCTGCTTAGTGCACAGGCATCCTGGCTCTGCCAGGTGCGCGTGACCGCCTAGCGGCAGCAAGAAAATTTGCATTTTTTTTTTTGCATTTGCATGTATGTAGCAGAGCAGGAACTTTGCAGCAGTCTTGGTTCATGTCATTCAATTGTTTGTGTGCATTTTTCTCTAATTAAAGTAATTTAATCTACCTTAAGACCTAGCCTGAGGATTGGTCAGTGGTTCGCTGTGGGTAGCTAGAGAGGACCTTGATCTGGTGGCAGCAACTATTTTGCTGTCATCAGGTGCGAGCAAGCCAAGCAGAGTGACAACTCTCCTGAGCAAGCCCACAATCTACTGTTAAACTTCAGAGGTATACGGGGATTTTTTCAGAAACATTTAAACTTTTGAACCCACTCCTCGTCCTTCCTTGGAACAGCATCAGTTGAAAGATCTTCCAGCTATATGAGGCTCATTAAGACCCGTATACGCAGCAGTATCACTGACTAAAACCTTCGTCTTATCGTAAGAATTGCCATTGAGGCCCTGAACTTTCGGCTGTAAACTCTGATGAAGTTCTAGAGATTAAGTAGAAGAAATGTGCTTTGGTTTACATTTTGTAATAATAAAAAAGAATTTTGCTCTGAGTTACCATTTATAATTATAATTAAAAATTCAGATTTCTTGGGGGGGGGGGGGAATTCCAGGGCCACCCCCCTCTGTATGAAACCCTGCCTTTAAAATGTTGACTTTGCCTATCTAAAATTTCATTTGGCAACACTCCAACACATTGCCACACCCACCATAGCAAAACACCTGCATATGACAATGCCCACCATGGCAATACTCCCACACATGACAACAATCATTAATGACCTTAGCAATGACCACACCTACAATTCTACTAGGCAATAATCTAAAATATTGCCACACCCACTATTACAATACTCACCCCCCCCCCCCCCCCCCCATGCCCGCACCTGCCACAGTAGTACACCCACACAGACCACACCTATAATTTGACCATGTCAATGACCACACCCATACAACAATGATTACACCCCTCCCACACATAGCCAACCATCTTGGTGATAATTCCACCCCTCCCAGACCTAAAAATAACACTCAAAAATTGTCTGGACAATTTGTCCGAACAAATCAAAGTTTGCCTGGACATTGACTTATTTTGAGTGGTCAACCTATTTTATTACAATAATTATTGCTATAGTTTCTCCTGCCAACAATTTTACTTTCAAACTTTTTACAAGCCTTGCAAGTAAGCTTTGTTATTTTTGCCCCAGACACCTCACAATCAAGCCAAGACATAGTCTGAAACTCTTTGTCCAGCTCATTTTGCCATTTTTTAAACGTTGAGTGAGAAACACACCTTTGCTTAGAAAGTCCAGGTCTAGCTTCAGTATCTTTGGAGTAGCGCTTCATTGATAACGAGCACTAGCTACAAAAGAAGCTACAGCTAATAGCAAGTTTTGTTTGCTGACAACAGGAAATAAACTTACCGAAGAGATCGTAGATTTCTTGGACACAACCATACAAGCCTAACAAGAAGCTAGATCAGAAGAACACTGCAGAAAACTTGAGGGAAAGGTAGCAATCGACTCCGCGCAAGCATTACGGACTCCCAATTTCTGAAGAACTGAAGTTGCTGATTCAGCACAACCGGAAGGATCACGTGACCGACTTAATTATTGCTTATTGGCCCGTTGCGTATCGCATTTTCCCCAGCGAGTGAGAAAACTTTATTTCTGGTTCTTTTTGATGCAACACCTTTTGGCCCAGACACAATGACCATGCATATCATTGATTGTGCGGTCCAAATCAAGTTTTGTACGGTAATTGACCGATGTCCGCATGCTATTTTTAGCTCTGCCCTCCAATGTGCAGTACAAGCAAAGGAATGGCTACAGCTGGCACAACTTTAAAATAAGATTAATATGATGTTGCCGCAGGGATCAATTATGGGAAGAGGAGGGGGGAGGAAAAATTGGGGTTCAGCCTCAATAGCACACTACAAAGTTGGGAAAAACTATTCCTCTCCTCCCCCACCTCTCCCCCCACTAGTGAACCCTGCTTGGTCCCAATTACAAGAGTTCTGTTGTACACAACACACACACACGCACACACACACGCACACACACACACACACAGTACATGGGAAAACATAAGAGTACTAACACACATACATTAAATGTCTCACCCACTTACCAACATCTGCTTCAACAAGAATTGTCTTCTGCTAGAAGTCGACTGGAAAAACTGCAACTGTTGATTATTAAAACAATAAGCTTCTTCACAGACATCAAGACCTCTACCATTCCTTAATATTAAACACAAGTAAAAGTAAATAACAATCGATTTGGGTAAAAAAAAAATTCAAGCCCCCCCCACATTTATACTTTCTATGAAAAAATGTTTAAATCAATAGTAAATATCACTAGTAATTATCACTGCTGGTACATAACATCTCCCCACCCCTTGGTACGGTACTTATGCCAACAAGTAACATTTCTTGTTCCTCCAATGCCTATCTCAGTGTACCACACATGGTACTATATATAGCTGCTCTCCATTAAGAATGTCAGTTTAATAAAATTATGATGCTTGCACACTTACCAGGGTTATATCTAGAGATTTTTTCTGGTTGGGGTGTGTGTGTGTGTGTGTGTGTGTGTGTGTGTGAAGCTAGAGCAAGTTTACCTCCCTCTCTCTCTCTGTATGGATGTACAGTGTATGTATTTGTATTAATGGTACATTCTAACTATCCAATCAGATTGCTTAATTCACAATGCTATATTTCATACTCACCTGCTACGAAGTGAACAAGTGAACTGTCCAATCACAATTAGTTCTATGTTTTTCCTATAGCCTAGAGCCGTGGTGTTGTACCACTCTGCGTTTGGTCAGTAAGTGACTTACACTATCCTCGGGCCTCTGGCCCTCAGTTGTGTAAATCCAGTATCGACATCCACGCAATTATGTAACCTACATATACATACATATATTTATTGTCATTAGACCACTGACTATTTTCGCATCATGTGAGCTTTCAATATTCTCCCTTGAACGCTCCATACAGAACACTTCAACGTGCTTGAATGTAGTTCTGGACAATTCCCGGCCATGCTGGAATGTTCAATATGCATCGTGTGATGAGGAAACACTTAAGGTACTCAAGGGAAACATCTAGGGAAAAGTCCCATTCAATTCATCAAACGTTATGCTAACTTGATATCGTGAAGCAAAACTATCATATACTGCAAGAATCATTAGCTCACATGATTACAATGTGACGAAAGGGGCAATCACCAACAAAAGCTAGTACCTGAAATTAACTAAACTAGCATAATAAAAGGACTAAATAGTTGTTCAAGTAACTCAAAACAACATTTAATTGGTCAGTAATACAAAATCAGAACATGACACACAGACAGATCGACAGACAGGACGGCTACAATATCCCTCTCGCACACGCATGCTGAGGGTTAATTACATATCTCGTCTAAGTATTGTGGATAAGTCAAATTAGAATGACCACTAGGGGAACTGAGGAGAGGCTGGCCAGTTGTTAATCACTGGAAACTGAGAGTATCATAACTTCAGAATACGTGTTGGATGGAACACAGGGACAATAAGAATGTTGCCATTTGCATAAATGATATCTAAATACACACATGTAGATTTAGATATAGAACAGACTTCTCCATAACAATGTGGCTTTCTTTCACTCATCCAAATGATCATCCAAAACTTCTTAACCAAAACTTAAAACCTGATATGTCACATATATTATCCACAGATAAAAAACCGACCAAAAACAAAAAAACAACAAAAACAACAACAACTAACAAACTGTGTCAACTTAGACTTGATTTAGTATAATATCTGATCATAATTGATATTATATCAAGTATATACTCGCAAGCAGATATTACACCATTGACAGAAGTCCTACAGACCACAGTTCAAACACTAATAAAACTTCTTTACTCTGACTTCAGGAAGGGTAAGGTGGAGGAAAGGAAGAGGTGCCGGGAAGGGAGAAGGGGAGAATATTATGAGCAAAGATTCTTTTCTTGTAGTGTTCTATGGGAACGAGAACTATCTACAAGTCGCCTTATTTTCTTGGCATAGTAATGCGAATCTAATTATTGCACACCACAACTATGGAATTAGGGTGTGGCTATATCTCACATCCAAAACATACATCACCAGCTCATGTAGTCCGGCATAGCTATGTAGACCCTGTACCAAACCGCTATGCTAGGAATGGGTCTGGGGACATGGCCATACCAAATTTGTTCTGCCGCACATATACGATGCCGACGGCAGTCAATTACCGTTAGCAAATTACCAGGAATAGCCCTCCTCAACCACAAATAGAAATTCCTGTGCATATCAGCCACCCTTTCCAAAGCTAGGTTTAGCAATCATGGCTAATTTGCGGTAGGAATTCAGGTATAAAGGAGGTGGGGCACTCACCACTTCCACATTCCTCCAGAACAAATTTGGTATGGCCATGTCCCCAGACCCTCCTCGCATTTTGCGCGCCACTTGGGTCTGGCTATGCCAGACTACTACAGCTTATGAGATTATATTTAGGATACTAACACTTAAAAATTACCTTCCAGTCCTTTGGCTTATGAAATGTTACTCTCCAGCTGTATAGCAGCACTGTTTGCAAAGAAACGCAACTGTTTGCACCCTGCTCACACAGCAATTCAGCATGGTTAGAACATAGAAGATGAGCATATTGGGTCCAAAAAAAACTCTGGCAATGCATCCTGAAATACTCCACAAACAATAGCCCAGTCTTGTGCTTCGCCTTATCGAGCTTCCTATACATCGGGAACTTCAGTGCCAACTAAGTGGAAGAGGTCGAATGGACACTCAGAGTAAGACAATAACATTTCTAGCGGACTAGAACTTAGAAGATTGAACGTGATACTAGCCAGGCCAGGCCAGACCCTTTACCGAACGCTCGTTTGCGTTTGGTAAAGGAATACTCTGGCTAGAGGGCTACGGTTGTAAAAGCCATTATTGTACGTGACGATGCCAAACACTTAACCTTTGTTAGGTAAGGTGTCGTTCAAATTACCTATTTAGTGCTGAAAAGGTTGTTGGAATGAAATACACTCAATTTATTTATTAATTTATATTAATTTATATTTATTATTATATTATTGGCGAGCGAGCGTAGCGAGCGAGACACTTACAGGGGTAACACAATTGAAAATCGGGGATGTTTGTTTATTTATTTATATATATGTTTGGACGTATGTATGTCATTTTGGGACGGGGTCGAACGCGGAGCGAACACAAAAATACGGAGGGTCTGTGTTCGCTCCGCGTTCGACCCCGTCCCAATTCACTAAACAGAATCCTCCGGTTTAGCGACCATTACCCGTATCACCTTAGAAATTGAATTGTATACCGCGGGTGCAGTTAAAACGCAAAAACTTTTGGGAGCTCCATTTCTATTCGAGTTAGTCGCTATTTGTCACAGTTATAAGCCCTACTCAACAGCATTAACTTGTAAATTCATTGTCCACTAGATGAACCACGAAGGTAAGTCTTGCGTAGGTAGCTATGTTCAGTTGTGTGAAAGTATTGTGCGTTACAACTACTACTAAGAATGTCACAAAGAAAACTTTAAATAACGTGACTTGATTTTGTTGCTTCTTTTTCAATTCAAACAGTTGCGGCGGTTACTATGGCATTGAAGCCCCTTTACCGCATAAGTAATTTAAAAACTCGACTTTATTTTAGTAGCTTGAGTGTTAGTTGTTAAAATCAATCATTGAACAATAGTGTAGTTTAAGGCTCGCTCGCCATTTGTGCTCAAGCACACCACTAGTTAATATTATTATTGGCGAGCGAGCTTAGCGAGCGAGACACTTACAGGGGTAACATAATCGAAAATCGGGTTTATTTATTGGCGAGCGAGCGTAGCGAGCGAGACAGTATTAGGGGTGGATAATGCAAAATCGGGTATATGTTATATATATATATGTATGTATGTATGTATGGATGGTACGTATGCTCTTTAAACGCGCGCGCGGGGAACTTTTTTCTCCTAAAAACACCGCTATTTAGGCTTGACTCCAGTTTATTCTGAAACTACAGCATTAAGCAAACTTATACTTAAGCTCCAAAGTATGAGAAAATTCCTGCTAAAACGCTTGTTTTCTAGACACAAAAGTTGATTCGACCGGTTACTATGGCATTGAAGACCCTTTTCCAGACTTAATTTCAAAACTTCGCCGTTTTATGGGAGGATACGGAGTGCCGGTGTCATAGTGAATTTTGTCCCCCCTCTAAAGTGTCCCCCCGGACAATATTCACTAGTGAATACTGTCCCCCCCGGACAATATTCACTAGTGAATACTGTCCCCCCACGGACAGTATTCACTAGTGAATACTGTCCCCCTTCAGTGAATAATGTCCCCTCCCCCCTCCCCTCTCTCAAATACTTAAACAAATGAGCATTACCACGATCCAACAGAGCGATCCCTTTACATAAATTTTCACTCCATTTCCAGTACTATTATTATAAGTTTTCACTCCATTTCCAGTACTATCTTCCGTCAGTAATAAATTAGCTGCCCGCTTGGCTTCAATTTTAGTTTTGGTTTTCAACAGTGCTTAGTTATTTGAATTTTATACTTCTGTTTTTTTTTAAATGGCAATTTTAGTTTTGGTTATTGGCTTGTAGGTAATAGCTATTTTAGTTTAGTTTTGTAGTACCCATGAAGTTTAGTTTAGTTAGTTAAGTAGCTAATAACCTAACTAAAATTAATTTTAGTATTAGTTAACCAAAGCAACACTATGTAGCCATCCTTGTGTGAATATCAATGAGGAACCTAATAGCTAGCTAGCTATATCAAAATAAGCTGTTCAATATGTGACTTGTAAGTATTGTAGGTAAAGGAGACTTAGGATGCTGGGACACATCTGCCCATATTATTTACTTAAAATCACATTTTTGCAAATATCTCTGATGTAATGACAAGTTTGCCCAGAGGTAAAGAAACACCATAGCCATTAAAAATGTGCAAGTGAGGACCACCCTCACATAGCTACACTTTGGAAAAGTATCTGCAAACCACTTTCAAGAAACGAGATCACTATTGTCAGTACAAGAATCACTATTTTGATGCATAATTAAAATGCTTGGACCTCTAACATTTTTCATGATGCATGCTAATAAAGCTTTTTTTTCTAAATAATGTTTGATGTGTGGTTTGTCAATTAGCATTTAAATTTTCAAATTATTTGTAAAAATTATTCAATCGAAGATAGTTTGAAAAATACAATGTTAATCTAACAAACCCCATCAATCATTGTTAATATAGAAAAATCTATATTGGCACTATGCAAAATATCGAGCTCCAAGTATTTTCATTGTGCAGAAATAGCAGCCCCTGTACTTGCAATAGTAACCCAGATTCTTGAAAGTGGCTCAAATTTGTTTCACGCAGACTGCCTTTAAAAGTAACAATATTAGAGAATACATCCAAAAAACAAATAAGATATAAGGGACTATAATTATTAGCTATTGGCAGGAAAAATACAAGACTTTTCAAAAAAATAGCTACATTGTGCAGTATGAATTGCTTATTCATGGTAGATAGTTTTATTTAATCATATTAAACTTTAAGATTTGCTAATCTAAGCCAATTTGACATTTTATGAATGCAAGTATTCTACCTAACATTTATTATATATTGTCAAAATTAGGGGGGCTGAAGCCCCCCTAATTTTGTCAATAATGTCTACAGCCACAAAAAATATGTTGTAGAACACATAATTAAGCACAAACACTACAGTTTGGGCAAAGCCACTTTCCTTGCAGATCAGCCTTTGAAACTGTTAAACACTGATTGGTGTGATACCATGTTAAACACTTGGTGCACCTCCCCCATTCCTCCAATGAATGAATTCCCTCTGGAAGTCGGCAAATACAGTGTACTTCAATGAAGTCAACAGCAACTATTAATTTAGAAAGGGCACGTCTCTCTTTCTTTAATGGAAAGAGTGCCATCTTTCTTCTTCAAGACATCGATACAAATGACTCCTCATTTTCTTTTGATCATAACAATTTTTTCCTGGATCTTTCCCCCTGCCTGAACTTGTGAATCCATGAAATTTAGACGAATTTTAGGAGCATTACTGTAAAGCAAAGAAGCTACCTGGCTTTTTACATGTTTTCCTGCGGAGCGATATATGCTATCATAGACTGACACTATTGGGTGTGGGCAGCCAATAGTAGTCACTGTTAGCCAGTGACCATTGCAATTGTTCAAAATTTGTACAAACTCATCGTGCTCCACATTAAATGACAAAGCCACTTCACATGTCACATCTTGGAAGCCTGAAATTTTCAGGACAACTTTGCTTCAGCAGCTGTTGAGCAGCATTGATAATATTGTCATTTAGCCAACCTAATGGATTAAGCAACAATTTCTTGTCTGCTTCTGTCAGCTTAAGGTCAGGAAGCCAATATTGAAAATTCTGGTTTGTCTTCACAACATATTCTTCAACCTCAATAATGTCGGAATGCACAGTACTGTCCATATTAGCTAGCTTTTTGTTTTTTGGGTGATGTCATGGATGATTCTTGCTGTAATGAAGACGAAGGTGAGGGTGGATGCAGTAAGGGTGCGGCTGAAGATGGCAGGGGTGGGACTGAAGATGGCAGGGGTGAGGCTGAAGATGGCAGGAGTGGGGCTGAAGATGGCAAGGATGGTGCTGAAGATGGCAGGGGTGGGACTGAAGATGGCAGGGGTGGGGCTGAAGATGGTAGGGGTGGGACTGAAGATGGCAAGGGTGAGGCTGAAGATGACAAAGGTGATGCTGGAGGGAGAAAATATGTTGTTTTATATAATGAATAAGGGGTTCTTAAAATTCTAGCTATAAGCTATCTGTGTGGTTGAAGCAAGGTTCATTGAGGGATTTGATCTAACCCACTTCATACCAGTCCTCCCTTCATCCATCCAAGTTGAGCTCAAACTCAGACTGATGGCTTCTAACTTTAATCAAAGTATTGTGGTACTTAATCAAGTAGTCTCACTATTCATTTTTGTTATTGCATATAATTTAGATTATTTATTACTAAATTCCTTACCTTTAGTGTCATTTACTTCTATTTTCTTTGCTGCAATAAATGAAAACATCAGTATTTGCAATACAGTAGTGAAATTAGGAATTAACATACAATCAAATTTCTTCTTCAGCTCTTCATCAAGTTTCCAGCTTTCTGGACTCAAAACAGAAACTATAACAAACAATTATTCCATAATATTAAAAAGAATTATGCATAATTTAACTTTTAACTAACCTGATGATGCAGTCTCACTCTGTTCAGGTACTCTGTGGCTCTTGTTCACATAAGTGAACATAATAGTTTTGGCCTAATAAAAGTGAGAAGCAGAATGATTATGGACCCAAATAGCTGTGTAAATACAACTACATATACCTCATTTTTGCCAACACCAAACATATCCATAATAATGAAACTTAAAACTTCTGGAAGTAAGACGTCCATTGTATATGAAAAAATCTAGATGTACAGAATATCATAACTATTTTTACAGTTGACAAATGATAACATATTGATTGAATTACCGAGCTGGACTTGTCATTACAACAGAATATGGAGATCATGAAAATTGAGATACATTCATACACGTTATAGAAAGGCTTCTGTTTTTCAATATCTCTACGAATAAATAATATTAAATCATTTTCAGATAAAATTCATAATTACAGCAAACATACGAAGTTTCCTACATGAACTTTTGATGAAATCCGTATAACTTGGGCACTCATATTCCTGCAGCTGTATTAATAACAAGTCAGAGTTTGATATAATGGATATGAGTGAGAATATAAATAGTGAACCTAACGTTTTAAACAATTATTTCTTGGTTTAAATAGAGTTAAATAAGTAGCATTCAAATGGAATGCATAAAATATTTTAATAGTAAAATTGTAAAACAATATATTTCTACTTACTTCTCCATTTTTTTTTTTTTCAAGAGTATATTAGATGCAATTTAAATATCTGTGTTGCCATGGCATAAGAAATATACATTAATTTACATTAGTAGTCACAGGTAAAGTATAGTCTAATACAATATTAATGTTTCACCTTCAAGGGGATGAATGGCAGCTTTGAAGAACTTGGTCAACTTCTGAAGGAGTCCTCACTACTTGTCTCCAACCACACTCCTTTTCCTTGTTTCTTAGAGTACACCTCTCTCCACCTACAGGAAATACAAACACTAATATTTCTACAGAATAAGAAAAGCACAATTAATAATCTAAACAACAAGCATTAAGAATAAACTTAATTTAAAAAAAAAAGGATTCAGGGTTGTCCATAAAGCACTGCCTCTTAGCAATTCCTTAAACATGATTACATATACAAAATATAAACATAATCACATACCAATGCAGTGATTTAGGGACGTAAAATCATCATGATTTACATGACATTTCTCTTTGCCTTATTTTGTTGACCAATCATGACAGGTAGAATTAATGTTTCTTGTTTTCATAATTTTTGGCCAACCACAATTTTTTTTTCTAACTTAGTTTCTATCATTTTTCCCCTAACTTATTTAAGTCTAATAAGTCTAAAATTATATGCAACTCTTAACATCCAGTTGAATCGAATTAACACTTAGTTCACCTTCAACAGGCTTCACCTCTTACCTTATAATTTGCCAGAGCCTTCCTACGCAGGATTTTCTTCTCAATTCTTTGTATATCCTGAAGGATGAGCTCCAGTAGTAGTGAGGTAGTCAAAAACGAAGCCATACAAATCGGCCATTTCAGCCAGAGGAAGACTTGCCACGTGGTAAGTGTGGAAGTTTGAGTCTCGTGAACAAGATTAAGGGGAAAAGGGAGGGGGGACATTATTCACTGGGGGGGACATTATTCACTAGTGAATACTGTCCCCCCACGGACATTATTCACTAGTGAATACTGTCCGGGGGGACACTATTCACGGGGGGACAGTATTCACTCCGACACCGTTTGTTGGTTGTCAAGAGCCGTTGGTAGTCAGAATACCGTAGTATTAATGCTATGGAAGCTACTACTTCTCGAGGGAAGCTGAGATAAGTACGCAATTCCATATTTGTTAGCTAAATATGCAAAATTAACTCTGGCCTTTCTTTTTTGTAGCTAAGAGCTAGTCAACAGTGACTGGTAAATTCAAATAGTCAGATTGGCTCAAATTTGGTACTACAAAAGTTACCCTGCTCAAGAAAATGAGGTAAGAAAGTAATTTTGTATTTGTGTGCTAAAATGATTGTCTTTTGTTTTGTAGGTGAGAGCTTGTGTCAAGAATTCAAGGTAATTCAGATGGTCCAAAGTAACTTCAATTGATACTACAGAAGTATCAATACTCAAGAATGATGTAAGTAGTAATTTCCAATTTGTTGGCTAAATAAAATATAAAACGGTTTTATTTTTATCGTAGCTGAGGAGCTTGTTCAGAGTTACTGGATTGATTGATTGAGATTATCAGAATGGTTGATGTTTGATACTACAAAAGTTGGTAAGAGAGTGATTTTGTATTTGTTTGCTGAAATCAAATGTCATAACTGAAGTAAGCTAAAACATAGTAACATTTTATGTTACCTAACCATCAGGCTCGCTCGCCATTTGTGCTCAAGCACACCACTAGTTTAGATATATGTTTGGACGTATGTATGTCATTTTGTACTTTGACCCTCCGTATTTTTGTGTTCGCTCCGCGTTCGACCCCGTCCCAAACTTCACTAAACAGAATCCTCTGGTTTAGCGACCATTACCCGTATCACCATAGAAATTGAATTGTTTACCGCTTTGAATTGTTTTGCGGGTGCAGTTAAAACGCAAAAACTTATGGGAGCTCCATTTCTATTCGAGTTAGTGGCGGTGGTAAGTTAATACGCTATTTGTCACAGTTATATAAGCCCTACTCAACAGCATTTACTTGAAAATTCATTGTCCACTAGACAAACTACGAAGGTAAGTCTTGCGTAGGTATGTTCAGTTGTGTGAAAGTATTGTGCGTTACAACTACTATTAAGAACATCACAAAGAAAATTTTAAATAAGGTGACTTGATTTTGTTGCTTCTTTTTCAACGCTATTTGTCACAGTTATATAAGCCCTACTCAACAGCATTTACTTAAAAATTCATTGTCCACTAGACAAACTACGAAGGTAAGTCTTGCGTAGGTATGTTCAGTTGTGTGAAAGTATTGTGCGTTACAACTACTATTAAGAACATCACAAAGAAAAATTTAAATAAGGTGACTTGATAACAGTTGCGGGGAGCAGATACTATGGAATTGAAACCCCTTTACCGCATTAACTTAATTTAAAAACTCAACTTTATTTTAGTAGCTTGAGTGTTAGTTGTTAAAATCAATCATTTAACAATAGTTTAAGGCTCGCTCGCCATTTGTGCTCAAGCACACCACTAGTTATTATTATTATTATTATTTGCTATCATTATTAGCTACAACTATTATTATATTTTATGATTAGTCTATTTGTATAATTTATATAGCTATTTGCTAAAATATAAATTAAGAAATAAAGAATGAATAAAATGAAATAAATAATTTTATGAAAGATAAATAACTAATTAATAATTGAAAAGTCTATGGCTTGCTGTGGGACACCGGCATAGTGGTGCAGACAGGAGACCCAGGGCTAGAGACTATCCTTTCCAGCATCTCTCAGTGGCTGTGCAGCGAGGAAACTGTGCCTCTGTCTTGGGAACAATCACCACCTAATCCTTAGTATTTATTTATTGAATAAATAAATAAAAATAAGTTAAAATACATGAGCAAAGAAAGATAGACACACTAAAATGTGATGCTTTGTGTGTCAAATATTTAAGGCATAGTGTTATACTACTGATATATGCACATTTTTGTGTGGTGTATACCACTAGAATAAATGTACTGTTAAAACACGAGGATTACTAAGTAATACACGAGTGTGTATACGTGTATACTAGAAGTATCAACACTCGAGTATAACAATGCTATAACTTCGTAATACACATGATGTTTTTGCATGTTATAATTCAAGTATACACACCTGATTATAACAATGCTATAACTTTGTAATACACATGATGTATTTCCATGCTATAATTCAAGTATACATGCCTGAATATAACAATGTTATTTCAGTGATATACACATGTGGTAAGTATGAGTATACTACATGAATACATATTGTTAGTATAATAAAATGATTACTTTAGAATACATATCATTTACATAATGTGTATACCACTGAAATACACATGTGAGTATAACTCAATTATTCTAGTGCTATACACTTCCCAATACACATTAGTATTCTCTACTTTTTGCATGGTGATAACACAAGTTACATCGGAGGGAATGATCAAATATTACTGGTAATCTTAACATACATGTGTGTACACCTTAGGAGGTGAGAAAGCTGGTCTGAAGAATCTGATAACAAATGCTCACAATACTGTTAGTTATAGATAGCTTACTCAAAGTCAGAGAGACAGACAGGCAGACCAACTCAGAGACTGACAGTAATATATTACGAGACATACAGATGGACAGGAAATTTCACGGCTATTTTAATAGGGAATAATTGACATAGTTAGTTGGATATGATAATAATACTTATTTTTTCAAAAGTAAAATATTCAGCTATGTAGTGCATGTGAGATTACACAATATATATCTACAATATGAAAGTGCTATACAGACAGGCTTGTAAGCGCAGGGTTCAGAGGGTTTGTTTCACCTTAAAAAAATATGGTTTATAGTGCACAATCTCACTCCATTTTTTTTAAATCTCATATACTTTCATACATGCTACAAGGTACTTATCTTATTGTTTAAATTTTTTTGCTTCCTCGTAATCTCGTCTGGATAAACAATTTGAAGTCATTATCCAATTATTTACAATAACGTAATACAATTTGTTATGCAGTTGTCTCAGTTAATGGATGATGATGGTGATTATGAAGATGCCAATGCTCTTTTTACATTGTTAAACAACTTCAGGAAAAATCTTTGTATAGGAGATATAGCACGCAACATTCGTAAAGGTTTTAATATGACTAGGAAAGGAGAAAAACAAGCAGAAGAAGTTATGAGGGTACTAAACTTGAGCTAAATTAGTAGCTTTTATTATTAAATTAATACAAGTAATTGTGGAAACACTAAATTCATTATTGGAAGCTAATTTTCCTCAACTAACTGGCTTAATCGAGTATGTTTACAATTTATTCTATATATGGTTTAATGTATCTAATTATAGTTCAGAGTTTATCAGACATTAAAGAAATAGTAGAAGCCACAGAGGAACTGATTGGATTATCTCAACACGGAGCAATCCTTACCAAAGATTTCTCTTTGGAAAAGCACAATATTGGCAAGCATTATAGTCAATAAAACAATAATTTATTTTATTTTATCTTTATTACTCCTAGAAAATTGTGTATAATACTAAACCCACAATACAATGCTGACTTTTCTGAATTGAATGAGTTTGCCGAGTTCAATCGGCAATGCTATCTCCATAAATCTACTTTTTAAAATAAGATTTGAAAATTTTTAAATTGTATATATACACTCAAACTCCCCTAATATGGGCAGCTAGGGACCAGGCAGTAAGGTAGAAATATGGTATCTGAGAACAATTACATTAGCACTTGAATTGTAATAACTTATTTATAATTACAATTATACATACTTTGAGGAATATTACTTGTATCTGAGGACAGCACACACCTTTCTGTTTAGATGGAAATGATTTGCTATTGCTTTGCTTAGTAGGCTGCTTAGTAGACATAGACATTTATGATTGGGGTGAACAGGGTGGGAGCAGTAATAGTTTCTATAGATCCTGGAATACTTGTAGTAGTAGTCCATGTAGCCAGGAGATTGAGTTAGTCCAGAGATCAACTCAAATACTACACACAAGTCAAGTTCAGTTCTGATCCTATTACTATACTTCATGAAGTATTCACACTAACACCAATAGCTGGAGATGGCACTATATATTAAGATTACTAAAAAATACAGCTGTATTTCATACTTAAAAAAATATATTATGTAATATTAAATATGTAATTGCCATGTTCAAGCGGCTGTTTACTAATACAGACTTTCATTTGCCAATTTTTTTCTTATTACAGATCCTTTTAAGTGCTAATAGTCACTTTGAGCAATATGAAAATATATGTTCGCATAATTATTGAAAGAGGATGACACCATTAAATTTTTTCCTTATTACTCACATGATCAAAACGACTTTTTTATTAGAACAATATTGATATTGTTTATATGTACCTGTAGCAATCACATAGTTGTGACTATTGCAACTGACTATCCCAACTATAGCTAACCACTCAGTTGATAGCTTCACACAATAAAGCTGTGATGATCTTGAGTAAATTTTGTATTTAAAAACAACAAGGAGTAGGTGACAATTTATGCATACAACAAAGGGAAAAAAATACTACACTACAACACAAAAAGTAACTAAAACTGATTTATTGTTTCGTAATTGGCGTCAGGGTTTTTCTCTTCAATTTTCACTGTACTGGGAGCATAAGCTGGACATGTTTGTTGCCACATCATTTTCAGCTGCGAGATTAGTAGACTTGCTGTATTTCTCTATTTCATGGGAATTAACTCCTTCAGCATCTAGTGAAATAGCAGTGACCGTTTCTCTAAATAATGAGTAAATTAATCACATAACTGAGTCAGCATTGTCTTAATTAAATTGTTAACTTACTTAGCACTCTTACTCTTCTGGAAAGTTCTGATGGAGACTGCCATACTTATGCCTACCATTACCATGATTATTATTATTACTATAATAACTATGACAACAACTACTATAATATTCACTGGTAGAGCACCATCTTTCTCATCATTTTGACTGCATGGTGATAAACTGGTCGATGATACGGTGCAGAAACTCTTTATGGTTAGAAGAGAAAAATGCACAGGAATAGATGTTGTCTCCTGGGACAAGCCTTGAATTATACTAGCAAGTTGGGAGACATTAGCATGTCTTGTGCCATGTAGTTGTACTTGATAAGTTACAGCATTAGGAGAAGATGGATCACAAAGGAACACTCTGTCTGTGAGTTGAGAGGTAGTGAAGTCACACCCACATTGAGGTGACACTAGATTCACTAATGCCATTACTATATCCGAGTCCTTCAAACTGAGCTCATTATTCTGTTCAGGAATAGTCATAGCAACAGTAACAAACACTTCAGTTAATTAACTTACCTTCCAAGTATCGCAATTGGAAACACCCTCAAGCAAAATCTGTAAGTATATACCTGCATATAGTTTAATAATAGTAATTATAATAGGTGTTAAAATTGCTAACTTGAATTTTTGTATTGTGCACATTAACCTTTTTGGAATAGGGGTTCCAGACTAAACCTGATGATGGTCATTAAAAAAATTAGTGTGGATTGCTAAAATTAGGATAAGTTAATTTAATTATGTTAATAAGATTAATTATTATCTTCTAGTGTTAAACAATGGTGCTTAGGCTCATTTGTCATTTATAGTGATGGTAGTCATTTGCAAGAGGGTATAAAATAAGTTGTGTACAGTTTTAGATCACACTCACTTTGTACAGCTATTGTCTTAGAAGCAGCATTCATGATTCTTAATTGACCGTTTTCTCTTTCGATCATAACATCCACATTGCATTCATAATCTCCTTCATTTCTGCTCTTGTCTAGAGAATGGAATATAATACTGGTATGATATAACATAGACCCCACTTCTTGTGGCATTGTAATAGTTCTTCTGTTGTTTTGAGTGAGTGCTGTGTTGTATCTCCTCCATTGTGACCTCACTCTGATTTGTTGGATGTTTTCTAAGACAGAAACTGAAATATCTATAGCACATGTTAAGTTGAGTTCAAGTCCGGAATAAAAGTTGGAATTGATAGGGTAGCCTCTGATAGTGACGGAAACTACTGGAACTGGAACTAAATGAGTATAGGCAAGAACACAATAATTAACAACTGATCATTTAATGTTATTGTCTTACCTTCCAATGAAACATTATAGGTAGCACTAGAACAATGATTGTATATGCCACTTCTTGTTATTTGAAGACAAACAGTGACATTGTACTCCCCTATTGTCTCTCTAGTTAAGGGACATAATCTTAGCGATGCTGATTCTAAATATTGACCACTCTCTGTACTGACTGTGTTGTTTTCTCTGGTCCATGTGTATGATACTGTAGCATTCAAGTCAGTACCAGTTAATAGAGTAGTACTAGCAGATAGAATGAGTCCATCATCTTGTCCACACAATGTTTTTTGTGTTTGTGTTGTAATATTGAGTTGAGGATACTCTTCCACATTAACAAATATAGTTTTGTTAGTAGTGACTGGTAAGATATATGTATTCTGAGAGTTCAGAGAAATAGAGAATATATAGAGTCCTCCATCTGTTGAGTTACTTCTCAATGTAGAGAATAGTAGAGTGCTAGAGTAAATATTCTGTTGAGTTATAGAGTCAGATACTGAGGTGGCTTCCTCAAATTCTGTACTGCCATCATGTCTTGTCCACCTCCCAGTGAATTGAATTGGAGTATTCACAACATGTGAGTTTACAGTAGAAGTACTGATAAGACTAGCACTAGTGCCTTGTGTAACACTTCCTACAGTTTCTATGGTAATTGATGGTGTAGGAACTATAAAGTTTATAAATATAAATTAAAGATGTGCTACATAAATATTCATTAATGCATTGAGGTATTCAGTCCTGCTCTGTTCTAAATATGTGAGAACCAGTTCCATTTTCAAGACATCAATGCTATGTGTAGTGATTTATCTTATGGCTCTTACTAATTGTTCATAAAGTATATTACACAGCTTCATTTTTTTGTTATCCCCTAATATAATATGGTCGTGCGAATACTACTAGCTCTCTATAAATTTGTGTAATATACTGTCTTACTTCACTGTGCATGATCACTTACAATAGAAACTTACTTGCAACATATAATGAAGTAGTTATGTTGTTGAACACTGGAACATCAGAAATATTAACACTAGCTCTGCATTGATACTGTCCAGCATGTGATGTCAGTAGAGGATTAAAGAAAACATTCAGTGTAGAAACAGTTCCTGAGACTACTGCAGTCTTCTCAGTAGAATTTAGATTATTTGTCGAGCCACCTACTTTCATCCATTCAATGTGAAGATTAACAATGAGGTTCTCTACTACAGTTACTGTACAGGAAAGTGAGACTGACTGCCCAGCCTCAGAAATAGGAGCTGATAGAACTGATATTTCTGGAGGTGGCAATTCTATTATTATAATTATTATGAACAATAAATATAAAACATTATTATATAGCTGTATTATTATTACCTGTTAACTGTAGAAAAAAGGAACTCGATATACTTTTTCTGCTAGGAGAAATAAATGTGGAGTCACTATTAGAAACAATAATTTTTATACAGGTATATGTTCCATTATGGATTGGTAGCAAAGGTCTAAATATGACATATGATTGGTTGGTATTTGTGATATTAACTGCATTGGTGTCTGGTCCAGTGATACTGATGTTGAAGTAGACTGGAGTATCCACTAGTTGAGTGTCATAATTAACTACACATGTTAGAGTGAGTGTAGTGCCCCAATAAAATGGTGGATCTCTACTTTGAGTCAGGGCAACAGAAGTAGCTGGTGGTACTATAAAATGTAATATAATGACAGCATTAAACTTTAATGCATGATAACTCACATTGAACAGTGAGAGTGACACTCCTAGCGACCTGATGATCTACTACTACTCCAGGAATAGTCATATTCACTACACAAGTGTATGTCCCTGCCTGGGAAGTTCTGACACGAGTGAAAGTCAGAGAACTTGTTATGACTAGATTAGTAGTGCTAGTTATATCTCCTGCTAGGATCATATCTGAAGTTGTAGATATAATTTCATCTCTATCTCTTAACCAAAATATTTCCATTGTAGTGGAAGGTGATAGAGTACTTTGTCTAGAAGCATTACAGAAGAGAATAGAGGTTTCTCCTGCAAGAACATCAATGACTTGTGGCTGTACTTGAATAATTTGTGGAGGAAAAGCTGACAAAATAAACAACAACAAAAACAACAATAACAATAAACGCATTAGTAACATTTAAAAGCACACTTATATCTTAACTAAATGTTTGATTTAAAACTTAATTAACTTGTGGATGTGATTAAAAAAAACATTATCTACTAGCTACTTTAAGCAATGATTGTCAGTATTTACATTTCTTTTCTAGAAATGTATGTTCTGCCTTTGTATGAATTTGCACAATCTATAGACTGTGCTGCGCATTGTATAAATTCGAAGATTGGGCAACTATCTATAGATAGGCACACGGTCTATAGATTATGAAACTAATCCATATATTGCACTGTACAATCTATAGATTAGCACCCATATATCTATGAATCTATACTACAATTTTGACACCTATACATTTTCATCACAGCATCTTTTCTTTTGAAAGTTTGATCCGATTGATTGGTATTCTGCACATACTAGTAACATTATTCTCATGATTGGTTCTTAATCAATGTGTGTAATGGACAACTATTATAGCTATATTTCACTCTTCCTTAAAAAAAAAGAGCCCAAGTAAAAAAAATCCTAGATCATTCCGTGCAGTTGAAGTATTTTTTTTTGCCACACCTGTTTAAACATAAATTACAGCTAAAATTTCAAGAAAAGCGGAGTAGACATTTGTGTGTTGGCGGATTCTATTACTTTTTTAGTTTTTATTATTATTATGTTTTTTGCTTCGTATATCCGAAAGTACGAAAGGTTCATACTCTCAGCACTTCTATTGTCTAGCTAGCTATTACAAAATTATTTGTCATGACGTATCAATATGTTGATATGTAGCCCTTACACAATGTAAACGGTACACATAAATGCTGTCTTCATAATAAGCCTTTTTGTAAAGAATATTCAGAGGAAAATGCTGCTGTTTCTGTTGGGATTCAAACCTATATTGTCATTTCATTATTTTAGTGAATGAGTGAGTCTGATTAATTGGGTGTGGTTATAATGGTCACACCAACTTCCTACTTCTCTAGCAAATTAGCAATACTGCTGTGCACATAAACTTTAACTTAATTGAAATGCTGATGAATATGTTGAAGTTGAAGTTTCTAACTATTATGAATTGCTATGAAAACCAGGAATAAAAAGTTGATTTTGAAGATGTGTGGACATTGCATTTGTTAAAAGTAATTCTTGGATGGGAGTCACACAACTATGCAGATAATTAAAGGCACATAATGCATTTATTCCAAGAATTTACAGTAATGCTTAAATTGAACATCTAATGGTTCGCTTCGGTGCATGGACAGCGAACAAAGCAGCTTAGCTACATTTAAAGATTTATCAATGCAGCAGGTGATAAATGAAAATTGCAGTTATTATGAGCTACATTTTTTATTAGAACAAGTTAGCAATATAATTTCTCATCTCTTGCAGCTACTAAATTTACAGTTTGTGAAAGCACATTAGAATATTATAACATCCTGTTAATGGCATATCATATTCTATAGTGTTGTATTCTTTGGTATGTTGTTAATTAACAATTAAATAAAAGTTCAAGGATTGTCATCCCAAGGCTAACCTGCTTTGCACAACCCATGTCGTCCTTATAACCTGAGCTACCAATTATAATATGGCTCACACATATTTACACATTTATTAATGTAGTGGCAAATAACACTTCATATAGTCTGGTTTTAATTACACTCACTTGCCAATTACACATGAAATTAAAAATATCATACTTCAAAAAGTCTGCTTTTTCCACAGAGATCAAGATTCTGACCTTTTACATACCCCAAATGAGAGAATAGCTACCTATTTTTTCATATAGTTGTGTCAGCATACGTACCTTCAACAGTAATAGTTCTTGTCTTATTTGTATAAGCTCCAATAATATACATTGTTGATAGCACATTAAATTCTACTGAATAAGATTCTGGAACACTTTGTGTGTCTTGCAGATCAACTGTTAAAGTAGTAGAATACGTCATTGCTAAGCTAGCGGTCCGGGTTCATTTCTAGGTGGTGACCAAATATTCATTTGACTTAGCATAGTTGTTGCAATCATTTTAATAATGTATACTGAGTTGCATGTTTTATGATCTCTCTTATTTTTTATACATTTAAAAGTTAGATTCTCACACAAACTGTTAGTGTGAGTACTTCAGGAAGTATGATAATAGGATCAGAACTGAACTTCACATGTGCAGTATTTGAGTTGTTCTCTGGACTAACTCAATCTCCTATGGCTACATGGACTACTACTACAAGTGTTCCAGGATCTGTCAGTCTGTCTGTCAGTCAGTTCGTTTGTCTGGCTGTCTGTCTGTTGTCTATCTATCTGTCTGTCTGCTTATATTGTAGATGCAGCAGAGCACTAGTCTGTAACCACTACTTAGTAACTATGTTACACATGTGCCTTTTCTTACTCGAACCCACTGTTGTCTGTTTCATGTGTATTCTATTTATGTAACATGCTTCATCCATTACCCACTTCCTCATTCAATATTATAGGTAAACTTATGGAGTGTAAATGCACTGAAATTTACTGCAATCCAGTACCCAGCATAGCCCAGCCCAATTTTACTACTCAGAGCAATTTTACTACTTAGGGCTGGTCTCTTTCATGTTGTCCTTCCTTGTCTATACCCTATGCTCTGTGTTTGGAGTTATACCAGGATACATATAAGTATATTATTATATATTATGTAATAGTTATGCCATGGCCAACGAGGGGTTATGGAATATCACCGTCCCGATCCTGAGGGCGAAGCCCGAGGGATAAGGGCGGTGATATTCCATAACCCCGATGTTGCCATGGCACAACTGTTTTATACCATAGTTGCTGCTACTACTAGTGATGTGCTTGAGCACAAATGGCGAGCGAGCCTAAAGACTATAATGATTTTGACTTCTAACACTGAAGCTACTGAAAATAAGGTCCAGTTTTTAAATTTAGCATACAGGGTAAAGGGATTTCAGTGCCATAGTAACAACTCTCTGCAACTGCTTGGAAGAAAAACAACAACAAAACAATACACGTAATTTAAAAGTTTTCTTTGTGATATTCTTTAGCTAAGTAGTGGTTATAACACACAATGCTTTGACACAACTGGACATGCACCTACACAGACTTATCTTCGCAGTAGTCTAGTGGACAATGTATTTTCAGGTAAATACTGTTGAGCACGGCTTATAACCATGACAAAGAGCGCATTGACTTACCACCGCCACTAACTCGAATATAAATGGAAGTCCCTTAAGTTGTCAAGTTTTAACTGCACCCGCAAAAGAATTCAAAACAATTCAATTTCTAGGGTGATACGGGTACTGATCAATAAACCAGAGGATTCTGTTTAGTGCAATTTGGGACGGGGTCGTCAACCGAACTAACCAAAAAACGCGAGGGTCAAAGTACAAAAATGCCTTACGTACGTCCATACATATATACAAACAAATAAACAAACATCTCCGATTTTTTCATTTTTACCCCTGTAAGTGTCTCGCTCGCTACGCTCGCTCGCCAACTACTCTCTCATATCCACCTATATGGGACCAGCCCTACCACATATAACTCTCCTACCGCTCTCATACCACAGGAATTTACCACAGCTAGCTGCTTTACTGCTTACTGCTGAGCAGCCCAGGTAGAGTTAGATCTGGAGATAACAGCTGGCAGCTACAATGCTAAAGTAAACTTGCTAAAGTAAACTTGCTAAAGTAAACTTTCTGGCGTGCTTCAATTGAATTTTAATTGAATTTTAATTTTGGGCCGGAAACACGGAAGAATTCGCTTGACACCTCACCGGGAAAATATCATAGCCCCAGGAAAAATCACCGGGAAAATATCACTTTTAATCCATGGGTGTTACCGCAGCAACCATGGTATAAATATTTATATTTATCTCATGTTAGATATCTTCACACTAAAAGTTTAGGTACATGATCTGTGCGGAGAGATATCTCATGATATCACATTCAACCTTTTTCTATAAAACTCTGTTCGGGACGTGAGAGAGCCCCTTTGAACTATCACAGCCAATTTTACAAGCTGAATTACCAACCCTTTCAAACTACTGTGGTGAAGAAGTAGCGTAGAATAAACAACTTCTTATAAACTCAGTCAGTAATATGGCTAGATATTTCACTCTCAGGCCATATTTCTACTCGCTTTGGCTTGTGAAATTATATTATCCTGCTCATGAAATATTATGTATTTATATAATCTGCTGTTGCTAGGAACAATATTCATAACTATTTATTATCTTTACCACTAGCATATAACAATGAAACAATAAGGATGTTTCGACACATGCAGTTGTCATCATCAGTGAGAATAGTTCAAATAAGTGAAAATGCCTAGGGAATAACCAAAAAATAGACAATTGTGCTAGAGGGTGGATGCAAAAAACAATTGTCTTGGGGCAAAAAAATAATTGTAGCTATAATTTGGCTGTCAGCTATGAAATATGTGGAGACATCTGATTTGCTTCCTGGAAACAACATTTACATTTTAACATGAGAACAAAAAGGTACAATATAATTCCAAAAATTTAATGGTCAAACATATTTTGGTAAAAAGGTTTGTGGGCCGTTCATTTGCTTTACTAGCTGGTGAAAGATTCTTGAAGGCAAGAATATAATCATAATGTATCCACAATTAAACAATTGAACGCAGAATTGTATGTACTTAAAAAAAACTTGAGGACTCTTTAAAAATGCACATATGTATGCAAGTACATGAATAGAGAAAGAGTGTTTATTCAATGACAATAGAAAGTGTAGACTTAGAAAAACAAGAAATTTGATGATCAGTTGAGTCAACTGTCAAGACATCCTAATGAGTCTAGAATATCCTCAAACAACATATGGGTAATGAACTTGTCACAAAAACCTATCTAAATGGAATAATCTGTGCTATCACACGATTTAAAATTTTCACCAAACACAAAGAGAAATCCTATCCCTGAAATAATTGCTGCTGCAGAATATGGACTAAGTAAGGTCAATCAAGAGGATGCAAAAATTGTACAATTGAGTGTCTTGGTTCACTTAACAAGGCTGGGCTCCCTCCACCCAATTTACAACACTAACAAGGAATTGAGAAAGGACGAATCCATTCTCATTTACCTGTCAATATAGGGAATTCAACAGTATTAAAAAACAACAACAACAACAGATAATGATTCAAAGGTTACAAAAATGCTCTCCGATAAAGTCTGATCCATCACAATCACTTGAACGGAAAATAAATGATTTAAACGTTGAATATAAAAGTTACTTGTCTATTAATTCTATGGGTTACCCAAAGTTCGTAAAGTTGATATCCCATAAAGTAATAGTTTCTTGTAATAATTCCCAACCAACCATTAATCAAAACATCTTGTACACATCAAATTTTTAGCACCGCTAATTGGAAAGAACTTTCACATGTCAAATATTCTACAGATTTTCATCATTCAAGTTAAACAAAATAATTGGAATTGATGAATTTTGATTTGTTTAGGTGTCGTATTTCTGTGTACTTCGATTCCAGTAAACAAAGCAGTAGCAATTGCTAGTAAGGAATTATATTAAGATCAAATTCTTTATGCTTAACTATAGCTAGATGACATTTGCAAGTCATTAGACTTCTGCTTGAGTGCCACTTTTGTTGTTGTAAGGGGATATATTATTAGTAGAGCTCACTGTCATGTGATCCCCAGTTTCATGTTGTATTGCTAACCTAGTGATGGAAGACATTGAGGAAAGAGCCTTATCAAGTTTACTGATCTACCGAGGTTTTGGAAAAGATGGTGACGGTGTAATTTGCACTGTTTTAAAAAACAACAACAACTACAACAAATACAACCCTTTGCCAATCATTTGAAGTCACTTTCAAATGGAGTCAAACAACTAGTTCGCTCTTCTTATCTTAATAATTCGTAATCCAACAGGAAGAATCACAACCAAGGTGTTCAGGAAATCTACACACATTGCCAACTTTAATTATTTTTTGCCCCAAGACATTTGCTTTTGCATCTACCCTCTGACATACAGGTTTATTTTTTTTTCATTCCCTAAGGCATTTTTATTTATTTGCACTATTCTCACGTCTGTATTTTTTTCATTGGTATATGGTAGTAATAAAGAAATAGTTGTGGTCATGTAATATGTCCTGTATATTTTCTCTATCATCTCAAGCAGAAATACTCATTGTTTTGCATGTTTTTATTTCCTTGCCTACTATGAAAAGGAGGTCAGCCTGACACAAGACAAGTAACAATTTTGGACTAATCATGTTTTACTTTATGTCCTATATGCTGCACTGCACCAAACCACTTGCATCACGTCCACTCACGTGATGCAGACAAACTAAGTGAATGCAAAGATTGACAGAATGTGCCAGGATCACCTTAGTGACTGCAGCTTAGAGACTTGGTTTAGAACTGTACAAATAGTGAGGAGACTGGTTGAATTCAATTGGTGCATTGAAAAGCAGTGCTGGTTGTAAAAAATGTGGTAATATTTGTAACTTCTTAAAGAATCTTATTTCTGGAGATGCCCAAAATATGGATGAAAATCTGCAGTATCTACAAGAGTGTGGATTTTTTTTTTCAGTGGAAGCCACTTAAAGGTCAATTGAGTAGTGGAAGTATCATACTGGGAGCATTTGAAGCCTCAGTTTCTATGGTTATCCTGGCAGACTGGACATTCCTCAAAGATTATAGTAGTAGGTTGGTGTAATTTTCACCAATTTATACACACACCCAATGGTTTTAAGGTCATCCTATTCAGTTTGGAGGAGCTGGAAAAGTAGACAGGTAAGATACAACTGACATAGATACAGACAATGCTATTGAGTTTGTGTAGGTGTAGAAAGGAGGAACCAACATCCATTTTATGATAGAAGTACCCAATAGGTCAGCAACTTAATTACATTAACTACTAATTATTCAGCGGATCCATTTGCCTAACACTACAGTTACATTAGATGAGTGAAGGTTATGCTCATCAATTCTTATGTAGGAATTTAGGAAGCCAGAATGGCTAAATGATCGTTAACTAAAATTACAAAAATAACTCTGGCTATTATTTTTTTGTTAGAGCTGCGAGCTTGTTCA
>WLWD01002178.1_pt1 | contig 33462 bp, 26 predicted proteins | sample 6712731 | NCBI WGS metagenome assembly WLWD01 (sample SAMN12718690, study PRJNA576275) | sponge metagenome | isolation source: marine sponge | host: Mycale hentscheli | place: New Zealand: South Island, Marlborough, Capsize Point | collected 2014-11-01
ATTTTATTCAGTGAGTGATGTTGTATACTAATATTTTATTCAGTGAGTGATGTTGTATACTAATATTTTATTCAGTGAGTGATGTTGCATACTAATATTTTATTCAGTGAGTGATGTTGTATACTAATATTTTATTCAGTGAGTGATGTTGTATACTAATATTTTATTCAGTGAGTGATGTTGTATACTAATATTTTATTCAGTGAGTGATGTTGTATACTAATATTTTATTCAGTGAGTGATGTTGTATACTAATATTTTATTCAGTGAGTGATGTTGTATACTAATATTTTATTCAGTGAGTGATGTTGTATACTAATATTTTATTCAGTGAGTGATGTTGTATACTAATATTTTATTCAGTGAGTGATGTTGTATACTAATATTTTATTCAGTGAGTGATGTTTATACTAATATTGTATTCAGTGAGTGATGCTGTATACTAATATTTTATTCAGTGAGTGATGTTGTATACTAATATTTTATTCAGTGAGTGATGTTGTATACTAATATTTTATTCAGTGAGTGATGCTGTGAGTGATGCTGTATACTAATATTTTATTCAGTGAGTGATGTTGTATACTAATATTTTATTCAGTGAGTGATGCTGTATACTAATATTTTATTCAGTGAGTGATGTTGTATACTAATATTTTATTCAGTGAGTGATGCTGTATACTAATATTTTATTCAGTGAGTGATGCTGTATACTAATATTTTATTCAGTGAGTGATGTTGTGAGTGATGCTGTATACTAATATTTTATTCAGTGAGTGATGTTGTATACTAATATTTTATTCAGTGAGTGATGTTGTATACTAATATTTTATTCAGTGAGTGATGTTGTATACTAATATTTTATACAGTGAGTGATGTTGTATACTAATATTTTATTCAGTGAGTGATGTTGTATACTAATATTTTATTCAGTGAGTGATGTTGTATACTAATATTTTATACAGTGAGTGATGTTGTATACTAATATTTTATTCAGTGAGTGATGTTGTATACTAATATTTTATTCAGTGAGTGATGCTGTATACTAATATTTTATTCAGTGAGTGATGTTGTATACTAATATTTTATTCAGTGAGTGATGCTGTATACTAATATTTTATTCAGTGAGTGATGCTGTATACTAATATTTTATTCAGTGAGTGATGTTGTGAGTGATGCTGTATACTAATATTTTATTCAGTGAGTGATGTTGTATACTAATATTTTATTCAGTGAGTGATGTTGTATACTAATATTTTATACAGTGAGTGATGTTGTATACTAATATTTTATTCAGTGAGGATGTTTTCATACTAATTTTAATACCGTGAGTGATGTTGTTAACTACTCTTTTATACAGTGAGTGATGTTGTATACTAATATTTTTTTATGCAGTAGTGCTTTTGCATACTAAGATTTTATACATGAGTGAATGTTGTATACTAAATATTTTCTTCATGAGTGAATGTTTTCATACTAAATTTTATACAGTGAGTGATGTTGTATACTAATATTTTATTCACTTGCGTGATTTGTATATAATATTTTATTCGTGAGTGATGTTGTCTCTAATATTTTATCAGTGACGTGCTTTGTATATCTAATATCTTCAGTGAGTGATGCTGTATACTAATATTTTATTCAGTGAGTGATGTGCTGTATACTAATATTTTATTCAGTGAGTGATGCTGTATACTAATATTTTATTCAGTGAGTGATGTTGTATACTAATATTTTATTCAGTGAGTGATGTTGTATACTAATATTTTATTCAGTGAGTGATGTTGTATACTAATATTTTATACAGTGAGTGATGTTGTATACTAATATTTTATTCAGTGAGTGATGCTGTATACTAATATTTTATTCAGTGAGTGATGTTGTATACTAATATTTTATTCAGTGAGTGATGCTGTATACTAATATTTTATTCAGTGAGTGATGTTTATACTAATATTTTATACAGTGAGTGATGCTGTATACTAATATTTTATTCAGTGAGTGATGCTGTATACTAATATTTTATTCAGTGAGTGATGTTGTATACTAATATTTTATTCAGTGAGTGATGTTGTATACTAATATTTTATTCAGTGAGTGATGTTGTATACTAATATTTTATACAGTGAGTGATGTTGGATACTAATATTTTATACAGTGAGTGATGTTGTATACTAATATTTTATTCAGTGAGTGATGTTGCATACTAATATTTTATTCAGTGAGTGATGCTGTATACTAATATTTTATTCAGTGAGTGATGTTGTATACTAATATTTTATTCAGTGAGTGATGTTGATACTAATATTTTATACAGTGGAGTGATGTGGTATACGAATATTTTATTCAGTGAGTGATGTTGTATACTAATATTTTATTCAGTGAGTGATGTTGTATACTAATATTTTATTCAGTGAGTGATGTTGTATACTAATATTTTATTCAGTGAGTGATGTTGTATACTAATATTTTATTCAGTGAGTGATGTTGTATACTAATATTTTATTCAGTGAGTGATGTTGTATACTAATATTTTATTCAGTGAGTGATGTTGTATACTAATATTTTATTCAGTGAGTGATGTTGTATACTAATATTTTATTCAGTGAGTGATGTTGTATACTAATATTTTATTCAGTGAGTGATGTTGTATACTAATATTTTATTCAGTGAGTGATGCTGTATACTAATATTTTATACAGTGAGTGATGTTGTATACTAATATTTTATTCAGTGAGTGATGGTGTATACTAATATTTTATACAGTGAGTGATGTTGCCTACTAATATTTTATACAGTGAGTGATGTTGCATACTAATATTTTATTCAGTGAGTGATGCTCTATACTAATATTGTATACAGTGAGTGATGTTGTATACTAATATTTTATACAGTGAGTGATGTTGCATACTAATATTTTATACAGTGAGTGATGTTGCATACTAATATTTTATTCAGTGAGTGATGTTGTATACTAATATTTTATACAGTGAGTGATGTTGCATACTAATATTTTATACAGTGAGTGATGTTGTATACTAATATTTTATACAGTGAGTGATGCTGTATACTAATATTTTATTCAGTGAGTGATGTTGTATACTAATATTTTATACAGTGAGTGATGGTGTATACTAATATTTTATACAGTGAGTGATGTTGCATACTAATATTTTATACAGTGAGTGATGTTGTATACTAATATTTTATTCAGTGAGTGATGCTGTATACTAATATTTTATTCAGTGAGTGATGTTGTATACTAATATTTTATTCAGTGAGTGATGTTGTATACTAATATTTTATTCAGTGAGTGATGCTGTATACTAATATTTTATTCAGTGAGTGATGTTGTATACTAATATTTTATACAGTGAGTGATGTTGTATACTAATATTTTATTCAGTGAGTGATGTTGTATACTAATATTTTATTCAGTGAGTGATGTTGTATACTAATATTTTATTCAGTGAGTGATGTTTATACTAATATTTTATACAGTGAGTGATGCTGTATACTAATATTTTATTCAGTGAGTGATGTTGTATACTAATATTTTATTCAGTGAGTGATGTTGTATACTAATATTTTATTCAGTGAGTGATGCTGTATACTAATATTTTATTCAGTGAGTGATGTTGTATACTAATATTTTATTCAGTGAGTGATGTTGTATACTAATATTTTATTCAGTGAGTGATGTTTATACTAATATTTTATACAGTGAGTGATGCTGTATACTAATATTTTATTCAGTGAGTGATGCTGTATACTAATATTTTATTCAGTGAGTGATGCTGTATACTAATATTTTATTCAGTGAGTGATGCTGTATACTAATATTTTATTCAGTGAGTGATGTTGTATACTAATATTTTATTCAGTGAGTGATGTTTATACTAATATTTTATTCAGTGAGTGATGTTGTATACTAATATTTTATTCAGTGAGTGATGTTGTATACTAATATTTTATTCAGTGAGTGATGCTGTATACTAATATTTTATTCAGTGAGTGATGTTGTATACTAATATTATATTCAGTGAGTGATGTTGTATACTAATATTTTATTTAGTGAGTGATGTTGTATACTAATATTTTATTCAGTGAGTGATGTTGTATACTAATATTATATTCAGTGAGTGATGTTGTATACTAATATTTTATTCAGTGAGTGATGTTTATACTAATATTTTATTCAGTGAGTGATGTTGTATACTAATATTATATTCAGTGAGTGATGTTGTATACTAATATTTTATACAGTGAGTGATGTTTATACTAATATTTTATTCAGTGAGTGATGCTGTATACTAATATTTTATTCAGTGAGTGATGCTGTATACTAATATTTTATACAGTGAGTGATGCTGTATACTAATATTTTATTCAGTGAGTGATGTTGTATACTAATATTTTATTCAGTGAGTGATGCTGTATACTAATATTTTATTCAGTGAGTGATGTTGTATACTAATATTTTATTCAGTGAGTGATGCTGTATACTAATATTTTTATTCAGTGAGTGATGTTTTTTATACTAATATTTTATACAGTGAGTGATGATGATACTAATATTTATTCAGTGGTGATGTTGTCTACTAATATTTATTCAGTGATGATGTTGTTATAATTATTTTATTCAGTGAGTGATTGCTGTATACTAAATTTATTCAGGAGTTGATGTTGTATACTTAATATTTTATTCAGGAGTGATGTTGTATACTAATATTTTATTAGTGAGTGATGTTGTATACTAATATTTTATTCAGTGAGTGAAGCTCTATACTAATATTGTATTCAGTGAGTGATGTTGTATACTAATATTTTATACAGTGAGTGATGTTGTATACTAATATTTTATACAGTGAGTGATGTTGTATACTAATATTGTATTCAGTGAGTGATGTTGTATACTAATATTTTATACAGTGAGTGATGTTGTATACTAATATTTTATTCAGTGAGTGATGTTGTATACTAATATTTTATACAGTGAGTGATGTTGTATACTAATATTTTATACAGTGAGTGATGTTGTATACTAATATTTTATTCAGTGAGTGATGTTGCATACTAATATTTTATACAGTGAGTGATGTTGTATACTAATATTTTATACAGTGAGTGATGCTGTATACTAATATTTTATACAGTGAGTGATGTTGTATACTAATATTTTATTCAGTGAGTGATGTTGTATACTAATATTTTATTCAGTGAGTGATGTTGTATACTAATATTTTATTCAGTGAGTGATGTTTATACTAATATTTTATACAGTGAGTGATGCTGTATACTAATATTTTATTCAGTGAGTGATGCTGTATACTAATATTTTATTCAGTGAGTGATGCTGTATACTAATATTTTATTCAGTGAGTGATGTTGTATACTAATATTTTATTCAGTGAGTGATGCTGTATACTAATATTTTATTCAGTGAGTGATGCTGTATACTAATATTTTATTCAGTGAGTGATGTTTATACTAATATTTTATACAGTGAGTGATGCTGTATACTAATATTTTATTCAGTGAGTGATGTTGTATACTAATATTTTATTCAGTGAGTGATGTTGTATACTAATATTTTATTCAGTGAGTGATGTTGTATACTAATAGTGTTTTATTCAGTTGTTAATTGTTGATACTAATATTTTTATTCATTGGAGTGATGTTGTATACTATATTTTTATTCAGTTAGTGATGTTGTATACTAATATTTTATTCAGTGAGTGATGTTGTATACTATTATTTTATTCAGTGAGTGATGTTGTATACTATTATTTTATTCAGTGAGTGATGCTGTATACTAATATTTTATACAGTGAGTGATGCTGTATACTAATATTTTATTCAGTGAGTGATGTTGTATACTATTATTTTATTCAGTGAGTGATGTTGTATACTAATATTTTATTCAGTGAGTGATGCTGTATACTAATATTTTATACAGTGAGTGATGGTGTATACTAATATTGTATTCAGTGAGTGATGTTGTATACTAATATTTTATTCAGTGAGTGATGTTGTATACTAATATTTTATTCAGTGAGTGATGTTGTGTACTAATATTTTATTCAGTGAGTGATGCTGTATACTAATATTTTATTCAGTGAGTGATGTTGTATACTAATATTGTATTCAGTGAGTGATGTTGTATACTAATATTTTATTCAGTGAGTGATGTTGTATACTAATATTTTATTCAGTGAGTGATGTTGTATACTAATATTTTATTCAGTGAGTGATGTTGTATACTAATATTTTATTCAGTGAGTGATGTTTATACTAATATTTTATTCAGTGAGTGATGTTGTATACTAATATTTTATTCAGTGAGTGATGTTGTATACTAATATTTTATTCAGTGAGTGATGCTGTATACTAATATTTTATTCAGTGAGTGATGTTGTATACTAATATTTTATTCAGTGAGTGATGCTGTATACTAATATTATATTCAGTGAGTGATGCTGTATACTAATATTTTATTCAGTGAGTGATGTTGTGTACTAATATTTTATTCAGTGAGTGATGTTGTATACTAATATTATATTCAGTGAGTGATGTTGTATACTAATATTTTATACAGTGAGTGATGTTGTATACTAATATTTTATACAGTGAGTGATGTTGTATACTAATATTTTATTCAGTGAGTGATGTTGCATACTAATATTTTATACAGTGAGTGATGTTGTATACTAATATTTTATTCAGTGAGTGATGTTGTATACTAATATTTTATTCAGTGAGTGATGTTGTATACTAATATTTTATTCAGTGAGTGATGTTGTATACTAATATTTTATTCAGTGAGTGATGCTGTATACTAATATTTTATTCAGTGAGTGATGTTGTATACTAATATTTTATTCAGTGAGTGATGCTGTATACTAATATTATATTCAGTGAGTGATGCTGTATACTAATATTTTATTCAGTGAGTGATGTTGTGTACTAATATTTTATTCAGTGAGTGATGTTGTATACTAATATTATATTCAGTGAGTGATGTTGTATACTAATATTTTATACAGTGAGTGATGTTGTATACTAATATTTTATACAGTGAGTGATGTTGTATACTAATATTTTATTCAGTGAGTGATGTTGCATACTAATATTTTATACAGTGAGTGATGTTGTATCCTAATATTTTTATTCAGTGAGTGATGTTGCAACTAATATTTTAATGCATGAGTGATGTTGTATCCTAATATTTTATTCGTGATGATGTTGCATACTATATTTTAACAGTGAGTGATGTTGTAACTAATATGATATTCATTGAGTTATGGTGTTACTAATATTTTCTACAGAGAGTGATGTTGTATACTAATATTTTATTCAGTGAGTGATGTTGTATACTAATATTTTATTCAGTGATGATGATACTATATTTTATTAGTGATGTATACTAATATTTTATACAGGATGATGTTGTTACTAATATTTTATAAGGGGTGTTGATACTAATATTTTATTCAGTGAGTGATGTTGTAACTAATATTTTATTCAGTGAGTGATGCTGTATACTAATATTTTATACAGTGAGTGATTTGTATACTAATATTTTATTCAGTGAGTGATGGTGTATACTAATATTTTATACAGTGAGTGATGGCCTACTAATATTTTATACAGTGAGTGATGTTGCATACTAATATTTTCTTCAGTGAGTGATGCTCTATACTAATATTGTATACAGTGAGTGATGTGTATACTAATATTTTATACAGTGAGTGATGTTGCATACTAATATTTTATACAGTGAGTGATGTTGCATACTAATATTTTATTCAGTGAGTGATGTTGTATACTAATATTTTATACAGTGAGTGATGTTGCATACAATATTTTATACAGTGAGTGATGTTGTATACTAATATTTTATACAGTGAGTGATGCTGTATACTAATATTTTATTCAGTGAGTGATGTTGTATACTAATATTTTATACAGTGAGTGATGTGTATACTAATATTATACAGTGAGTGATGTTGCAGTGAGTGATATTTTATTCAGTGAGTGATGCTGTATACTAATATTTTATTCAGTGAGTGATGTTGTATACTAATATTTTATTCAGTGAGTGATGTTGTATACTAATATTTTATTCAGTGAGTGATGCTGTATACTAATATTTTATTCAGTGAGTGATGTTGTATACTAATATTTTATTCAGTGAGTGATGTTGTATACTAATATTTATTCAGTGAGTGATGTTGTATACTAATATTTTATTCAGTGAGTGATGTTGTATACTAATATTTTATTCAGTGAGTGATGTTGTATACTAATATTTTATTCAGTGAGTGATGTTGTATACTAATATTTTATTCAGTGAGTGATGTTGTATACTAATATTTTATTCAGTGAGTGATGCTGTATACTAATGAGTTTGGGATATCTATTTCAACGACAGATGGGGCACTTTTTGTGGGCTGTCTGTAGGAGGAACCCAAGCAGCATGTATGCAGATGAGGTTCGTTAATTTCTTGATTTATGAATCCTGGTACATGACTTCAAAAAAAGTACCCTTAGCTGAACCTGTTATACCCATTACGATTTCAAGTACTTTCTGTGGTTATAGCGTCAACGATGATGTGAATCATGTGTTGAGATGTGGCTATAGCACAGATGTGCCTTCTTCTTGCAATCGTACGACTGACATTGTGCTTTGTTGTACAAAGTTTTTACTTTGGAAGTACCCATATGAAATGGAAGTGCGACTCAACAACAAAGGTGGAGATGTATTTTCCTCAGGATCTTTAGAGATCTATCACAACAATGTGAGCAAACTTTTACAATGGCATATGCTGATTCTGCATGTCGCCAAATGGCGTACACTAGTGCATCCAGCTACTCTGCCAGCCAAGCGTCAACCAACACAGTGTGGCTAGACCAAGTGTCCTGCACTCAGTCTTGTGACTGCCTCAGTGGCTGCTTTTCACACTTACCTCAAACTCCCATAATTTGTTCAGATGATTTAGGATTTGTACAAGTGCAATGTACATACGATGTTAAGATCCAAAATCAATCATTATCAGGAAACAAAGACATATGTACTAATAATCAGGCCACATGTGGTTTTAACCATGCAAAGTCATCCTTTTCCACAGTTACTATCATATGATAATTTCTCTCATTTTTATTGCTATCGCCTCATTATTTGTGTACATCAAAGTCAAGAGAAAGGAATACATTTCAATCCAAAATTAAAAGGTCATTTTTTCAATTTTCTCTGTATTTGAACAACATTTTTAATGCTAACTATTAAAAAATATTACTATACATTAATTCGTATTTGCTAGTTTTCAAACGGAAAAATGACCAAGCATTTGTGACCACTTTAATTAGTACGTAAAATGACTACACAGTAAAAAATAGGGTGGACAGCATACACCGGGTGTGTGTATATATCTGCCATGGGTGTATATTTACAGTAAAGGTATATATCACCTCAGTAAAATAGGGTGTACATATACACCTAAACTTTGAAAGCTCCACCCACTCTGTGGTTGTGAAGTGGCCAGTTGAGTTTGGCTTCATAGTTGGGTCTCGTTATGTACAAGTTTATCCTCTGGCTAACCAAATCTTTGTCCATACTTGCAAAGAATTTTCCTTTGTAGAATGTCTTCATACTCACAATATAAAGTGTTTGAAAAAGTTTGGTGTCTGTACCTGATGAAATCTAGCAAATACAAATAAATATGCAAAAATATTTTCAGTAGTTGTTAGCCGTCAGAACATCCATCCAACAATTGGGACAAATTGGCTCACTGAAGTAAAAATGCGCCATGTCAATGACTTTTACTGAGTTGAACAACTGCATTTGTTGAACTTTGTGGTTGTGAAGTGGCCTGTTGAGTTTCGCTTCCCAGTTGGAATATTTTTGCATATTATTTTGTATTAGCTTAGTTTGATCAGGTATTGACACCAAACTTTTTAATAAAGAGTTTTCGCAAAAAAAATATAATTTGCCAGTGTGCACACACGTTGAGGTAGCCAGAGGATATACTTGTACATAACGAGATCCAACTATGAAGCATAATTCAACAGGCCACTTCTCATTTACAAAGTGTGTGGAGCTTTCAATGTCTGGATAGGCTTTCAACTTTATCAAATGCAGGTGTTTATGTCGGCAGAAGTCATTGACATGGCGTACTTTCTCCTCATAAAGCCAATTTGTCCTAATATTTAGTTGGATTAGTTCTGACGGTTAACGACTACTTAAAAATATTTTTGCATATTATCTTGTATTAGCTTGGTTTAATCAGGTATTTACACCAAACTTTTTCAACCACTTATAGTGTAAAAATAAAGACTTTTTGCAAAAAAAAATTATTTGCCGTGTGTGCACACGTTGAGGTAGCCAGAGAATATACTTGTACATAATGAGACCCAACTAGGAAGCCAAACTCAACAGGCCACTTCTCATTTACAAAGTGGGTGGAGCTTATTTGTTTTGTTCAATTGTCATTAATCTCAAGTTTCAATTACACTAATTTTAATTCTACGGATTATTAGTTGGGTATGTCCTGGGATAGGATAACCCTGGTGGCAGCGACTATCAGCTACTAGTAAGGCAGAGGTGAGTGTGGAGCACTCACCTTGATCTCTCAGTATACATGCTTTAGATAAATAATCAGCAAGAAAAAACTATGTCGAACAAAACAAGGTTAAAAAAAATTGCCCTTAGGCTGCATGACTACAACATTAACTGTACCTACAAAAGTATATTAGTTAATTTAGATAATAAGAAGTAAATCGATTTAATAAGTTTCAAACATGGCAAAGAAATATGTGGAGCAAATAAGAGTGTACACAGTTTATGGCTGCAGGTGTGGAAAAACTTTGTTAAGCATGTAAGTTATACTTCTATTTATGACTTTGTGTGAAATACCAGAGAATTTTTGATGACATAGTTTCAAAACTAAACTTCTTTTTCCAGTTTCAAAGTTCATTGAGTATTTGTAAAGTTGGATGGGTTGGATGTAGTCCAAAATAAGACCATAACATGATGCCACTTTCAATGATTGGAGATCTGGAGATGTCATAATTTCTAATGATTTTGCAATACATACGGTCATATTAGCAACCAGTTGATCCAATATCTTTCGTTCTGCCACTTTCATCTCTATGCAGCCACTTACTGTGCTTTCGCCATCACTTGAGGAGGTCCTTCTTCAGAAAAATGTGGCGTGCTTATAACAGCCGAATTTTTGCCATTAATGAAAGAAATGTCCCCTCCTCCTGAAAAGGTACAGAACGGTGTGTTTACACAAGTTGAGAAAAATAAATTATGTAAATCCTCAGGTTTAATTGTCCTCGATATTATTTTGAATATTTGTTGTGACATGTCGAATTCTGAAGGAGGTAGCTAATATAGGTACACTATTCTGCAATAATGAGGTTTCTAGTTTGATGACAACTTCTTTTTCGTTCCACTTTATGTTACTTGTACTACTGCTCCACAAAATTACACGTCCTGGGTTAAAGTCTGCCAATGTAAAAAAATTGTCCTCCATTTTTAACAGTTGTATGTAAATTGGTGGTGGTTTTTTCGAAAAATATACTCCCTTGAATTCTTCAACTGAAGAGCATGGAATGCAATCTTCAAAATGAAATAAATAAACAGTAACACCCGAGATGAACGGTGATAGATTTACGAAATGACCATCTGCTGTAAATAGAATCTCGTCACAGTAGCCATTGACAAATCGTGTCTCCAATTGATGTTGATTTGGAGCACATCCGCATAAACAAAATAAGCAATCCATCTAAACAAAATAACAAAAAATTAATGAATAAAACAAATGATAAAAAATAATAATAAAAAAACCTTTAACACTGCCCTTAAAATGTCTCCCAAGAGCATCAAATATGTCCTGCAAAAAGCATATAAACTACTCATTACTCCCACATACTTCTGTAATGTTTGGATATCAACACATTTGTGCTAGCATCAACCAGCATCAAGATCTAAAATGAGGATGGCCAGTGAAACTTTTAAGGGACCTCCAGCCTAAACTAGTCACTCTAGACCTGTCACTGCTTCCAAATTAAAGCTCTAACTTTGAGTCCAACAACTTCCTCGATGCCCCGATTGGTGTGCTCAGCAAGGACGCTTAACAAGTTGTGAATTTATTTTTACCCAAAATTGTAACTAAAGTACTTTCAATATGATTCCCACAGAAATCTACCCAATATGTCCCCACACCCTCTCCTTAGTACAGCATTTGGTAAAGGGTCTATAAGAGCGAGATTATAGTTCAAGCATAAATGACCTAAATGAACACGAGCGTTTTCATCTTGAAGTACAATGCCACCTTGACAACTATAGTGTTGCTCACTTACATCACGATCACACGTGTCAATTTTGAGTTGATCCAAAAAGCACCTTCAATCAATTTCACCCATTCTGCGAGAGAAAAAAAGATTAAAACACATGCACAATATTTGACAATAGCATACCTCCTTGATCTGGTCTTGTTCGCTTAGATCTCACCTGAAATTAAGACAACATCCACGTCAGAAATATAGATAAAAGACCACGATCCGAATTAATCACGTGCATCAGCCATAAATAATTACTCCACTGCTTTGTTTGAGTTTCAAGCTCTATATTTGATTTCTACACATCTTGTAGCTTCTTAATTTTAAAGGGTCCCTTACCTGTTCAACATGTTTCACCACATCCACGAAGTTGTCAATTTTCTATGGCCATGTTTCAGACAACTGACCCATAGTAAACATACCTAGGTATACTTACTTTTTGAGGAGACTTCAACAATGCCTCTAATTCTTGAACCCTTCTCTCTGCCTTCTCCTTTTCCTCCTTTATCTTCTCCTCTGCCTTCTTCTTTATCTTCTCATTTTCCTCCTCTGCCTTCTTTTCATCCTTCATCTTTTTCAACTCGTCCCTCAAATCTGGCACCTCCATGCTAAGCTTTACATTGAGAGAGAATAGAAGTTAAAGGGGGGTGCATGTGCTACACGTTAGTGCAATGTCCCAATAGGGCATCCCATTTTAACAACAGCTTCTGCTAAAAAAGCTGCTGGAGGCTTTGTCTTAGGACTTTCATTCATACAGCCCCAGGTCATGTCAACTACAAAATGATTTGAATCTATAAGCAAGATACCTTTTAGCAAACCCATACACTGCAGTGTGTGCCTACAGTTCTGGGTATGACATTCTTTCCAAAACTATTTGTCTCCAATTAAAGCTTATTATTTTTTGAGAAAACAAACTGGGCATGCTCTGACCTTTATTGATATACGACTGTCATATACTACACGCTTTTCTGACAAACTTGGAGGCAGGACTTGTAGTTTAGTAGCTTGTAGCTACAAGCTACTAAACTACTCGGAACTAACTACTGGTGTTTTGAGCGCTGTGGTCAAACCTGAGGTTCGAATTGATGCACACTAATAAAATCACAAGCATGCGCAGTACAGTCATCACGTTGGTTCTGATGGCGACTACTTTATAATATTTTAGCATATTTAGTTGTAGTTGCTTTTTTACATCAAATAATGACATCAAACTTTTTCAACCACTTTATAATGAATAAATAAAGACTTTTTGCAACAAAAAAAAATTAAGGTGGTACAAGTGTCCACACATGTTGAGTTAGTGAAAGATATACTTGTACATAGGTACAACAGGCCACTTCTCATTTACAAAGTGTGTGGAGCTTTCAATGTCTGGAAAGGCTTTCAACTTTATCAAATGCAGTTGTTCATAACAGAAGTCATTGACATGACGTATTTTATTTTCATAAAGCCAATTTGTCCTAATATTTTGTTGTATTAGTTCTGATGTTTAACGACTACTTGAAAATATTTTTGCATATTAAGTTGTAGTTGCTTGTTTTCATCAGGTACTGACATCAAACATTTTCAACTACTTTATGGAGTAAAAATAAAGACTTTTAGTTATAACTAATCAACCCAAATATTAGGACAAATTGGCTTCATGAGGAGAAAGTACGCCATGTGAATGACTTCTGCAGAGTTAAACAACTGAATTAAATAAAGTTAAAAGCCTTTTCAGACTTTGAAAGCTCAGCCCATTTTGTGGATGAGAAGTGGCCTGTCTTGTTATGTACAAGTATATCCTCTGGCTAATTCAACATGTGTGCACACTTGTAACTTTTTATTATTTTTTGTAAAAAGTCTTTATTTTTACACTATAAAATGGTTGAAAATGTTTGATGTCAGTATCTGATGAAAACAAGCAAGTACAATTTAATATGCAAAAATATTTTCAAGTAGTCGTACCGCCGTCAGAACTAATACAACAAAATATTAGGACAAATTGGCTTCATGAGGAGAAAGTACGCCAGAATAGTTGTTCCCCTCCAATCACCTGAGTAAAAAATTTATTTTTGTACCACGAAGAGTGTTTAAATTGCACACAGAAGATGATTTGCACAAATAATTATGGTATCAAGTGATGTATCATTTTTTAAGCAACGGATGAAAACCTAGTTGTTGTTGTTGTTGTTGTTGTTGTTTTTACTTGTATGAAGCTAGAATTATTTATTGGAGTATAAAGTCTTGACTTGTGACTCACTGGATATCATCGCTCAATCACCACTGTTTTTGTTTAAAAGAGTGGAAAAGGAACTCAATGCACTTATCTTGTTGTCAGTGTTCTGGAAGGATCCTATATAGCTGCATTAAGTGGACATATTTCCCCTTCAGAACAAGAATATCCACTCTTTTTATTTGATCTTTTACTCTGTTCAAAAAGGTAACTGTGGTATATAATAGTTCAACCATGGCAACTCTCTGAAGGATTGCTAAATAACTTCCCTCTTCCTTGGCTTCGCCTCAGGATAGGAACAGTTATCAGCGATGAATCTCAAAGTCATGGTTTAACTACTACTTAATCTGTTACCATAGCAACTGCGAATGCACAGATGAAATGGGAAGTGATAAGAGTACACAAATAGTAAATTTAAATTAATGATATTCATTGTTCACATAAACAGGACTAGTTACATATTTCATATTCAAGCCAAAACCAATTGGCTCATTTGTTAAACCCCAAGATTCTAACTAAGATATGTCCAAAACGCTAGAGTACAAGTCATTCTGAATAGCTTATGTTGGCTAATGTATTCACACTTTGAGATTTACTATGCTTATTTCAAGTTTGCTTTCTAGATGGTTTCACATAACACTACTTGCTTCAAACATAGTAGGTCCTTACCGTTGGTGGTTCAGGAATAGTTTCTGTCATGTTTAGCTAGTTGGTCTTTCCTGGCATGTGCTTTAGTGCTAATAAATAGAGCATGCTTATGGTGGCAAAAAGCCCCCCAGTCCCAGTAACAATGAATTGATGAGTAGTGTGTACACGTACGTAACAATTTCGATACATACATTTTTTACTCACTGTATTATGTAATGAACACCTTTTACCTACTTATCCCATGCCCATTACAGCGTTAAGTAGGTAAAGGGTAGAATTAGCCCCCCCTCCCCCCCTCCCCTTTATAATTACCGAGACCTTGATTGCCCAGCGGCGAAGTCAGTCAGGGAGGGTCATCATGGCGGTGTCGAAGTTGTGCTTGCTCGTAGGAGTAGTGTGGAGTCTACACTTAGTGGAGGCTGTTCGTGTAACTAGAAATCCTCCTAACATATACGGCGAAAACCCTTTCACAGCCTTCTCCGGTAAGATCGGTTGGGAGGTTTAGCTGCTGCAGTGGTCGCGAGCTATTATTTAATTTAGCTGAGCTAGGAGTTGTTGTGGCTGTTAAGATACTGCAGCTACTACACGAGCGAGATGTGTTTCTATGGTTTGTTCCTAACTGCACAAATCAGATCATTTTCTCTCACCAAAATTTGGTTGGTCACATCTTGCCTTGTTCAATGTTGTAACCAGTGGTATTAGAAAGCCTGTAATAGACATCTTGTCTATATATTGTGAGACTCTTTTATACTCACAAGTGGCCTCAGTCATTGTTGCTGCAGATGCAGATATGCATCTCTATCCCAGGTCTTGCTATCCCAGGTCTTCGTAATACACTGAACACTCTAATTACATTCGGTCTAATGAGGTCGGGTCTCCTTGGTGATACTTACTAATGGAATATCCTTTTCCCAGTTGACTGCAGACTGTTTATTGGCTAGCTGCTTCGGGAAACAATTGATTGTGCAAGCTGAGGATCGATGGAACCCTACCATAACTAGGCCTGGGCCAATTATGCTCCATTTTTCACCTATTATGCTCTGCTCAATGCTTGTCAAATTTACCTATTATGCTTTGAATATTATGCCTAATCAAATACTCCAATAACGATGGAAAATTATTAATCAGAGTCATAATGATAGTCAACTTGGATGTTCAAAAAGAAAATGTACTATGAATCAGTATATTGCTTGGTAGACACTACCTACCACAGAGTCTGACTGTAACCATGTGCTTTCACATGTGTCAGAGCCTCTTCTCTCATATACCGATGCAAGCTTAGACAACTATTTAATTCTTTGCATTTCAAAATTAAAAAAAAATCTTCATAAACCACCTATTATGCTGGCATTATGCTCGATGCTTTGGCACACCTATTATGCCCAAAATTATGCCGGCATAATTGGCTCAGGCCTAACCATGACTGAGCGGCAGGCTAGCTAGCTTGCTGGTGAAGTACTCTAGATTTCATCAAGTACTTAAGCCACCATGAGTTATACTGAATACCCTATGTCTTGCTATGTTTTACTCTTGGTCTTCTGGTTGACAAGAGACCTCTAAGAAGTAGAAATATCGAGAGATCAATGTTGGAAGATATTTCAGTGCTAAATTTGAACTTGTCTCTTAGCTATAGTAGGATCAATTGCAACCGAACACATTATATTAACACACACATACACACATACACGCACACACACACGCACACACACACACACACACACACACACACACACACACACGGAGCGAACAACTTGGGGTTACCATGCCAACTATATCCAATTATATGTGCATGCATTGGCACAGCAGAGAACTCTGGAACAGAGATTCCTAATATTGTTGTTTGTTGTGTCCAGTAACAAATAGTTAGCTGTAAGTTCATTGTTTGTGGAAGACCGCACGGATACTAGGGATTCCTACGACTGGAAGGAAAGGAATGCACACCTGCAATGGACTTCCTATGTACTCAAGTCTCTCTACTGTAGTAAATCTTTGTATATTTATGAAAAAAAATTATTTTTTTTTCACTTTACACATGTGACGGTAGTAATCCTGTGACTGGTAGTGGTGGGATAACGTGCAGCTCCAGTCTGGCAATGAGAGGGAATTATTGTTGCGGATGTTAGTTTATCTAGAGATGAAATTAAAAGAATATTTTACTCAACATCAATTAGTCATAGATCAAGGCAGGTTGTTATTTTTTTCAGTTGACCATCTGTTAATTAAGCAAGATCATATTGACTTACCCGAATATGCCTGGTATCTCATAGAACACCGTATTAGTTCCTCTTGTAACAGTCTTCCCACACTTAGTTGGGTAACTCCCAGGATGTTTGCTGGAATGAGAGGCAGATGTTCTTCTTGTTGTTTGGTACATGGAGTTATAGGACTGTATGAAATTATCCATTGAAAGTATAGATATTTATTATTAGATAGTGTGTGTTTATTGCAAACAGACAAGATCCCAAGAGTGAGTTTTCTTTTGTGCATTACGCATCTCCAGAGTCACGAGCAGAGTGTGGCAGATTTGTGCGTGACTAACGGGTAGAGTTCTGCTGCAAAATTGATTTGTACAATGGAACGTGATCAGAGAATATCTTGTAATCTTTTTGGTCCTACCTGTATTTGTCAGAGATGTAGATTCATTCTCCTGGTATCAGGTCCTGCCTTTGTATGTATCAATGGATTGACTTGAAGATTTACTCAATTCTCTTAGTACCTGCCTTGTATCAGAAATGTTGTTTGTTTGTTTGTTTTTCAGCAGTCTATCGCTGATAATTGTTTTGAAAGGTAGTTAATTAGAACAGGTAACTATGTACCAGTTTTACACAAGCATCTATGGAATTTTACACGCCACATCTCTGGATATTGATATTTGGGTTACTGGCAATGATTTGGTAATGAACGTCATGTTTGCCACTACGGATGAATGCCACATGTGTGGTAATTATAGGGGCAAAGAGGAAACATGTTTTAGTTCATTTGAGTGTGGTGTTTTTTAAATATGTGTGTGCACATGTTGGGGGAGGGGACAGTGATGGGGGAGGGATGGTGGTGTGGGTGATGGGGGAGGGATGGTGGTGTGGGTGTTGGGGGAGGGATGGTGTGGGTGATGGGGGTAGGGGATGGGGGTGTGAGTGATGGGGGAGGGACTGGTGGTGTGGGGGAAGGGAGGGGATGGATGGTGGTGGGGTGATGGGGGAGGGAGGTGGGTGGGTGATGGGGGGAGGGGATGGTGGATTGGGTGATGGGGGGAGGGATGGTGGTGGGGTGATGGGAAGGGATGGTGGTGTGGGGGAGGGATGGGGGTGTGGGTGATGGGGGAGGGATGGTGTGTGGGGAGGATGGTGGGGTGGGGTGGATGGGGGGGGAGGGATGGTGGGTTGTGGGTAGGATGGTGTGTGGGTGTGGGGGAGGGATGGTGGTGTGGGTGATGGGGGAGGGATGGGTGTGGGGGAGGGATGGTGGTGTGGGGGAGGGATGGTGGTGTGGGTGGGGAATGAATTTCTTATGTGGTATGTAAGTATGTTTCTGTGTAAGTGTACGTACATGTAAATTTGTTTATTTTGGTGTAAGTGTGTGTTTGTTTCTGTGTAAGTGTATGCGTATTATGTGTACAGTAGTACAACTTTCACACCCTGAAACAAACCATTACACTGAAGCAATCATAGAAGTTCCTGTACAAACGCCAGACCTTGAAGTGTTTTGTGTCGAACCAATACACCAGAGCATGAAAGTTCCTGTATAAACGCCAGACCTTGAGGTGTTTGTGTCGAACCAATACACCAGAGCATGAAAGTTCCTGTACAAACGCCAGACCTTGAGGTGTTTGTGTTGAACCAATACACCAGAGCATGAAAGTTCCTGTACAAACGCCAGACCTTGAGGTGTTTGTGTTGAACCAATACACCAGAGCATGGAAGTTCCTGTATAAACGCCAGACCTTGTGTTTGTGTCCTCTTTATTTTTCCTTCTCTTCATTCGGAAGCCTTCCTCTTATAGTAGCACTACTTCCTGAAGTGTAGAGTGCTCAGTTAAATTAAAAATGAAGCCGTTCAAGTCCTTCTATAGCTCTTTTACCAGGTATATGGAAGTGGTTTTATGAAGCCGTTCAAGGGTCCTTCTATAGCTCTTTTACCAGGTATATGGAAGTGGTTCTATGAAGCCGTTCAAGGGTCCTTCTATAGCTCTTTTACCAGGTTATACGGAAGTGGTTCTATGGTTACTGTGGAATTGTCACGGTTACTGAACAAAAACATTTGAATGCTGTGCCTGTAGTATTGAATCAACAATAACAAGTATGTGTGTTTGTATTTAGTATAGTATATGTGTGAGTATGTATATAATAGTATGTATTTGTATTTGTATAGTAATTATCTTAAGATATAATCAATAGAAATTGATAGCATTCATTACTAGTGTGTGTGTGTGTGTGTGTGTGTGTGTGTGTGTGTGTGTGTGTGTGTGTGTGTGTGTGTGTGTGTGTGTGATGATATAGATGAGAATGGCCAGCATTCATTGTTCCCAGCTACGGTCAGTTCCTCGTCAGGAAGTCAGTATTTCTCTAATGATATGGATTTCTTCACGTTCTCTGACAGAATATTGATTGGAGCAGCGTGAGTCACACACACACACACACATGCACACACACACGTGCACACACACGCACACACACACACATGGCAACATAATCTCAGTCTTTTGAGCAGTGTTGTTGGTGATAACTTGTAATATTGTTTGATATAGCATCCGCTACTGGATCGTTTTTTGATAAGCTCTCATAAGAATACACACTTGTGTATGTGCGTGTGTGTGTGTCTTCTGTTTACTAAATACTAAAGGTGACTTTCCAAATTAAGCAATGTGATAGTACTTTATGTATGTGTGTGTGTATGTGTGTATGTGCATGTTTGTATGCGTGTGCACGTGTCATTAGGTTACTCTCTCTCTCTCATCCTTCATGTGTGTGTGTTTGTTGTATGACAGATCAGTGTTTTGATTAGAGTGTTGAATTGTCAGTGCTGTTATTGCTATTTGTAACTATGGGTGTGGGTGGGGCTATGGATGAAGCTCCAGCATAAATTTCTTCTATACATAATTCATCCACTTGTAATTGAAGTTTTCATTAAAGCGATGTTTGGCCCCTAGGAGAATCTTGAACTATGGAGTGTGTATATGTATGCGTGTGTGTGTACTGCATGCTTGTGTGTGTGTGTGTGTGTGTGTGTGTGTGTTAGTGTGTAAGTTGATTGTAGTTGGTTTATCTCAAAAGACTTGAATTAGAAGAGCGAACAATGCTAGTCCTGTTGTTGACTAACTGAAGCAGCTAGTCCAGCACATGAAAGAGATTTGGGGGTCTCTGGGGTACTGGAGGAGATACAGTATATGACTGTGCACAGGAAGTTGGGCACAGCATGCTACGTGTAAACGTCGGGGAAAGGTTGATTTACTTCTTAAAAAGGTATTAAAGAAGCCTGTGGATTGCAATAGTTTGGTCATGGGATGAAATGTAAGGACAAACAAAGATAATTATTAGATGGGGCCTGCACTGTGCCTGATTCTCCTGAACACGTCACATGTGTCATACATACATACATACATACATACATACATACTTACATAATTATACTAGTGGTGTGCTTGAGCACAAATGGCGAGCGAGCCTAAAACTACACAATTGTTATACGATTGATTTTTAACTTCTAACACTCGAAGCTACTAAAAATAAGGTCGAGTTTTTAAATTACGTTTATACGTAAAGGCATTTCAATGCCATAGTAACCCCCTCGCTGCAACTGTTTGAATTGAAAAAATAAATAAATAATAATACCCATTATTTAAACGTTATCTTGTGATATGCTTGAGCTAAGTAGTAGCTAAACGCACAATACTTCACACAACTGGACATACCTACACAAGACTTACCTTCTGGTTCTAGTGGACAATGAGATTTCAAGTAAATACTGTTGCATACAGCTATAACTCTGACAAAGAGCGCATTGACTCACCACCGCCACAAACTCGAATAGAAATAGAATTCCGGTATGTTTTCAAGTTTTAACAGCACCCGCAAAATAATTCAAAACGATTTCTAGGGTGATACGGGTGATGATCGATAAACCTGAGGATTCTGTTTAGTGAAGTTTGGGACGGGGTCGACCACCCAACTAACACAAAAAGACGCGAAGGTCAAAGTACAAATGACATACGTACGTCCCCTCATATACCTAAACAAATATCCCCGATTTTCAATTGAGTTACCCCTGATAGTGTCTCGCTCGCTTCGCTCGCTCGCCAATAATAAAACTTTAGTATGGCTGGGTAACAGTACATTTTTGTGTAAATTAAAAAAAAAGGCTATGTGAGAAAATTATTTTTTCAACCAGATATGTCTAAGACATGAAGAACTTAACCACAAAGAATTCACAACAACCAAAGCAGTGTGAGTGGGCGTAACTCCAATCACCGTGTGAATGGGCAGATTTTAGCAGTAACGGAGTAATAGGAAGAAGTGATGAAGGACCACCCGTAGTTATAGTGTCACGGGAACACCAAATAATTAGCTAGACTAGCCTAGCAACTATAAGAATTCTGAGCAGTTAAACAGTTATGAGCTCCATTTCTATTCGAGTTAGTGGCAGTGGTAAGCCAATGCACTCTTTGTCATGGTTATAAGCCCTACATAACAGTATTTACTTGAAAATTCATTGTCCACTAGACTAACCACGAAGGTAAGTCTTGTGTAGGTATGTCCAGTTGTGTGATAATATTGTGTGTTACAACCACTATTTACAGTAGCTATAGAGTATCACAAAGAAAATGTTTAAATAACGTGTATTCACAATTTCTTTCTCAGCCTTCTTTTACTCATCAGATGTATGTTGTTTTTTCATTTCAAACAGTTGCGGCGAGTGGTTACTATGGTATTGAAATATCTTTACTGTATAAACGTAATTTAAAAACTCAAACCTTATTTTTAGTAGGTTGAGTTAGAAATTAAAATTTAACAATAGTGTAGTTTTAAGCTCGCTCGCCATTTGTGCTCAAGCTCATCACTAGTAACATACTCTTATTTGGAGGTGTGTGTGCATGTATGTATGTGTGTGAGAGAGAGGATATTTCCCCTTGTAATGCAGCATGACTGGAATGTAGAGCGTTCATGTGCTAGTATCAGGAAGCATACATACAGGAACATGGAGTATGTGTGTATGTATGTGTGTGCACGTGCGGTCATGGGTAAACTTCCTTATAAATTCCCTAATGTTTGTGTGTGTATGTGTTTGTGTAGGGATGCTCTATACATCCTCAATATGGATCTTGAACTGGTAGAGGGTGGTGTTTTATACTGGAATGCCTCTCAGTCAAGTATAAACAACTGCATACAAGATAAGACTGCAGCTAGATCAGTAAGTCACACTGACCTTCTGTGGCATGGGATGTGTGTGTGTGTGTATATGTGTTATGTGTGTGTATGTATATGTGTGTATATGTGTTATGTGTGTGTATGTATATGTGTGTGTATGTGTGTGTGTATGTATGTGTGTGGCTGTGTGGTGTAGTGGTTGTGTCCTTGGCTCAGGGCCTGAGGTCCTGAGTTCAAGCCCAACTCAGGCAATGTTTCCATCTGATTTCCATCTGCCTCCTACCACCCCCACCAGTCCACCCAGCTGTAATTGGGTACCTGGTACTTGCTGGGGTGCAAATTCAAGGCCTTTTCTCATGAAACAGCAATGGTCCAGGTGGGACTTCGTGCCCACACCACTTGCTGTGAGGAAAGGCCTGTTCTCCTGCGAGTTCCTAGCCCGGCTCCAGGAGCTTTGCTTGCACGGCTCACAGTGTCTGCTTAGTGCATAGGCATCTTGGCTCTGCCAGGTGCGCGTGACCGCCTAGCGGCAGCAAGAGAATTTGCATTTTGTATGTATGTATGTGTGTGTATATGTGTGTGTATGTATGTGTATGTATGTCTGTCTGTATATATGTGTGTGTATGTATATGTGTATGTATGTGTATGTATGTGTGTGTGTATGTATGTGTGTGTGCAGGACTACTACTGCCGCAACCATATCAGAGTGTACACACGTTATCCAGCAGAACCGGACCTCTTGTTCGTGTGCGGGACTCAATCTATCAGCACTGCACAATGCAGGGCGGTCAGCGTAAGTGTTGTCATGGGGACTGGAGGTGGGTGGGTAAGTGTTGTCATGGGGACTAGAGGTGGGTGGGTAAGTGTTGTCATGGGGACTGGAAGTGGGTGGATAAGCGTTGTCATGGAGACTGGAAGTGGGTGGGTAAGTGTTATCATGGGGACTAGAGGTGGGTGGGTAAGTGTTGTCATGGGGACTAGAGGTGGGTGGGTAAGTGTTGTCATGGGGACTGGAGGTGGGTGGATAAGCGTTGTCATGGAGACTGGAAGTGGGTGGGTAAGTGTTGTCATGGGGACTAGAGGTGGGTAGGTAAGTGTTGTCATGGGGACTGGAGGTGGGTAGGTAAGTGTTGTCATGGGGACTGGAAGTGGGTGGATAAGCATTGTCATGGAGACTGGAAGTGGGTGGGTAAGTGTTATCATGGGGACTAGAGGTGGGTGGGTAAGTGTTGTCATGGGGACTGGAGGTGGGTGGATAAGCGTTGTCATGGAGACTGGAAGTGGGTGGGTAAGTGTTGTCATGGGGACTAGAGGTGGGTAGGTAAGTGTTGTCATGGGGACTGGAGGTGGGTAGGTAAGTGTTGTCATGCAAAACAAAAGTTCCTCCCCAAGTAAATCCCCACTGCACGCACACGCACACGCACAGATACATACACAAAGAATTGTTAATTTAATGTTTGCAGTAATATTGAGGCTTGATCCGGTGGTTATTTTTATCATTTGTCTACTAATTCAGTAAAAAAAATAAAAAATAAAAATTTAAAAAAAAGTTAGAACCTTTATTGGCACTTCTCATTAGCCTGCCAAGTTCAGTTCCAGCCTTGCCAGGTTCAGTTCCAGCCTTGCCAGGTTCAGTTCCAGCCTTGCCAGGTTCTGTTCCAGCCTTGCCAGGTTTAGTTCCAGCCTTGCCAGGTTCAGTTCCAGCCTTGCAGGTTCCGTTCCAGCCTTGCCAGGTTCCGTTCCAGCCTTGCCAGGTTCAGTTCCAGCCTTGCCAGGTTCCGTTCCAGTCTTGCCAGGTTCAGTTCCAGCCTTGCCAGGTTCAGTTCCAGCCTTGCCAGGTTCCGTTCCAGCCTTGCCAGGTTCAGTTCCAGCCTTGCCAGGTTCCGTTCCAGTCTTGCCAGGTTCTGTTCCAGCCTTGCCAGGTTCAGTTCCAGCCTTGCCAGGTTCTGTACCAGCCTTGCCAGGTTCCGTTCCAGCCTTGCCAGGTTCGTTCCAGCCTTGCCAGGTTTCGTTCCAGCCTTGCCAGGTTCTGTTCCAGCCTTGCCAGGTTCAGTTCCAGCCTTGCCAGGTTCAGTTCCAGCCTTGTACCAGGTTCTGTTCCAGCCTTGTACCAGGTTCTGTTCCAGCCTTGCCAGGTTCTGTTCCAGCCTTGCCAGGTTCTGTTCCAGCCTTGCCAGGTTCAGTTCCAGCCTTGCCAGGTTCAGTTCCAGCCTTGCCAGGTTCTGTTCCAGCCTTGCCAGGTTCTGTTCCAGCCTTGCCAGGTTCAGTTCCAGCCTTGCCAGGTTCTGTTCCAGCCTTGCCAGGTTCTGTTCCAGCCTTGCCAGGTTCTGTTCCAGCCTTGCCAGGTTCTGTCAGTCAGCTAGCATAGTTTCTTAGCAAACAAGTCATCAGCAACTCCAGGTGGTTTCTTCTGTATGCTCAAAGTAATGCCGTCCATTCCTGTCATGCTCACACGGTCAAAATAATTGATGAACCAGTATCTACTGTAAGTAACTGGATATGATTATTTCTGTGTTTACATGTACGTATGTGTGTGCTATACATATATACACACATACACATGAGGTTCACACATGGCTCTCAACACAGGCACAGTCTAATACATGTGGTATATACAGCATGTACATGTGTGCATTACATGACTACATTACCAGCTCCCTCCTGGTAGCACAATCATTGCCTCCTCTTGTGCTGTTGTTGTTGTTGTTGTTGTTGTTGTTTTTCCTTAGGTAAGCAATGGTAGTTTTGTGCGTGCATATGAAGCATATGATGTCAATCGTACTATCTTGAGTACGGACCCCGACTACGCTAGTTATGGACGCTTTAGAAGTTGTAAGTGAATGCATGGCATAACTCCTGTACGCAGGCCTACCCATTGGGCGTGGCCTAACTCCTGTACGCAGGCCTACCCATTGGGCGTGGCATAACTCCTGTACGCAGGCCTACCCATTGGGTGTGGCCTAACTCCTGTACGCAGGCCTACCCATTGGGCGTGGCCTAACTCCTGTATGTACGCAGGCCTACCCATTGGGCGTGGCCTAACTCCTGTACGCAGGCCTACCCATTGGGCGTGGCCTAACTCCTGTACGCAGGCCTACCCATTGGGCGTGGCCTAACTCCTGTATGCAGGCCTACCCATTGGGTGTGGCCTAACTCCTGTACGCAGGCCTACCCATTGGGCGTGGCCTAACTCCTGTACGCAGGCCTACCCATTGGGCGTGGCCTAACTCCTGTACGCAGGCCTACCCATTGGGCGTGGCCTAACTCCTGTACGCAGGCCTACCCATTGGGCGTGCCCTAACTCCTGTATGTACGCAGGCCTACCCATTGGGTGTGGCCTAACTCCTGTACGCAGGCCTACCCATTGGGTGTGGCCTAACTCCTATACGCAGGCCTACCCATTGGGCGTGGCCTAACTCCTGTACGCAGGCCTACCCATTGGGTGTGGCCTAACTCCTGTACGCAGGCCTACCCCTGTATACCCATTGGGCGGGCCTAACTCCTGTACGCAGGGCCTACCCATTGGGTGTGGCCTAACTCCTGTACGCGGCCTACCCATTGGGCGTGGCCTAACTCCGTACGCAGGCCTACCCATTTGGGTGGGCCTAACTCCTGTCGCAGGCCCCATTGGGCGTGGCCTAACGTCTATACGCAGCCTACCATTGGGGTGGCCTAACTCTGTACGCCAGGGCCTACCCATGGGTGTGGCCCTCCTGTACGCACTTGGGGTGGCTAACTCCTGTACGCAGGCCTACCCATTGGGCGTGGCCTAACTCCTGTACGCAGGCCTACCCATTGGGCGTGGCCTAACTCCTGTACGCAGGCCTACCCATTGGGCGTGGCCTAACTCCTGTACGCAGGCCTACCCATTGGGCGTGGCCTAACTCCTGTACGCAGGCCTACCCATTGGGCGTGGCCTAACTCCTGTACGCAGGCCTACCCATTGGGTGTGGCCTAACTCCTGTACGCAGGCCTACCCATTGGGCGTGGCCTAACTCCTGTACGCAGGCCTACCCATTGGGCGTGGCCTAACTCCTGTACGCAGGCCTACCCATTGGGCGTGGCCTAACTCCTGTACGCAGGCCTACCCATTGGGCGTGGCCTAACTCCTGTACGCAGGCCTACCCATTGGGCGTGGCCTAACTCCTGTACGCAGGCCTACCCATTGGGCGTGGCATAACTCCAGGCCTACCCATTGGGCGTGGCCTAACTCCTGTACGCAGGCCTACCCATTGGGCGTGGCATAACTCCAGGCCTACCCACAGGGGATGTGTCAACTTTTAATAATGTTGCATTATACTCACTACTGTGCATATGTTTGTTTGCGTGCAGTGCCTAATGACTCCACCTCCTTTATTGCGATATACAGTCAACGGTTGTCTAACTCCCGCATCAATGCTCACTATGAACTCCAGGACATCAAGTGGAGCAGGGAGAGTGGGCGGTTCCAGAACACTCTGTTGTACAGCTCTGTGGGAGAAGCATTATCAGGTGACTGATCATGTGACTAACACACAATATCTATTCTTGTGATGTCATGTCAGGTGACGGTCACATGACCGGTACCTGTTGGTAGCATCACTTGTGATTACAGCCGATTCTTTCTTGAGTTGAATATACTGTTGAGAACTACACAGGAGTGTATTTAAATATTTATTTCTTTTCCCCTCAAGGGACCAGCACTCTGACCTTAGCTTATCTACTCAGTGTTTATGTTCTTTCACCACTCCATTTTTAATTATATATGTTTGCACACACACACACACACACTTATATAAATATTGTGCATTGGATCTTTTTCCTTGAGTGTTTCCGCATCCCACGAGCATTCAATATTCTCCCATTGAATGCTCACGAAGTTGCCTATGGAGACAAGGCTTTGAAGCACAACGCGAAGTTGCTTATGGAGACAAGGCTTTGAAGCACAATGTTGTACTGCTTTGGTAAAATATCCAATGTACAGTGAACAACTGATTACCCTATCACTATATGGGGATGACATTTCACTCACCTTAGGCTTGTAAAAATACTTCCACATGCTCTTGGAGTATCTCTCCACAGGGGAGGAGCAACATATTTTAGATTGGTCAGGCCATTCACATCACTTGTCTGTGGTAAAGTTCGTCAGTAAGACTAAATTAGTAGGACATTGCTTGTATTAATGACATAACCATTAAATTAATTAGTAATAATAATTATATTTCAGGAAATAAATGAAGATGACTGATTCATGAAAAAAGTTTCAGGAAGTTAATGTACCAAATATTTGCATTCTGTGTTCGGAATCACTAACACACAAATTCAATGTAGCATCCTTCTTGTTAGTATATCCTCTATTAATCTATACAAAATATTATTTAATGTAGCTAAAAAGAAAGTAAAAATTGAATTAAGTGAACTTACAAATGCTGCATCTGCCTTAGAACAAGATTTTTTTTCTCTTTAAACATCTTCAGGCAAGTAAAACAGAACACAGTGTCAGTGTCTTCCTTGTAGTGGAGAAATGGCCACTTTTTTAACAAGGAGTGCTGAAAGCACCTCTGTACTATATTCTTTTTACAAAAAGAGCGTTTGGGAAATTTAAATGCTGGTCCTGGTTGGTTAGGCTTGTCGAAGGTCATACAAGGAAGAGAAATCAATGCCTGCCATTAAACAGTATCCTCCACGTAACGCCGATTCCCGCGCGACCGACTAACTCTCAATCGTTAACGATTCTCGCCTAATTAACGATGCGTACCATACAAATCAATTCATGCCTAATGCCACCCATAGAATATTGGTCAGGCCATGGCCTGACTGGCCGGACCACTTGCGCCGCCCCTGCTCCATATTGTGCACTGACTCATCCAGTAAGTATCATTAACACACACATGTACAAATATGGGTTGAAATGTAGATGGCTACTTGTGCAGTGTGAGAAAAGTAATTATTAATGATACATGTGTATGTTTGTATGCACATGTGTGTGTGTGTGTGCACATGTGTGTGTGTATGTGTGTGTGTATGTGTGTAGCTAATGATATCAGCTTGCATTTGAGTGTCTCCCTCTATTTGCCCCAGGGCTAGTTAGTAGCACCCAGCACTTGGAGTGAGTGTGTACACTGTCCTCTATTTGCCCCAGGGCTAGTTAGTAGCACCCAGCCTTGGAGTGAGTGTGTACACTGTCCTCTATTTGCCCCAGGGCTAGTTAGTAGCACCCAGCCTTGGAGTGAGTGTGTACACTGTCCTCTATTTGCCCCAGGGCTAGTTAGTAGCACCCAGCCTTGGAGTGAGTGTGTACACTGTCCTCTATTTGCCCCAGGGCTAGTTAGTAGCACCCAGCCTTGGAGTGAGTGTGTACACTGTCCTCTATTTGCCCCAGGGCTAGTTAGTAGCACCCAGCCTTGGAGTGAGTGTGTACACTGTCCTCTATTTGCCCCAGGGCTAGTTAGTAGCACCCAGCCTTGGAGTGAGTGTGTACACTGTCCTCTATTTGCCCCAGGGCTAGTTAGTAGCACCCAGCCTTGGAGTGAGTGTGTACACTGTCCTCTATTTGCCCCAGGGCTAGTTAGTAGCACCCAGCCTTGGAGTGAGTGTGTACACTGTCCTCTATTTGCCCCAGGGCTAGTTAGTAGCACCCAGCACTTGGAGTGAGTGTGTACACTGTCCTCTATTTGCCCCAGGGCTAGTTAGTAGCACCCAGCACTTGGAGTGAGTGTGTACACTGTCCTCTATTTGCCCCAGGGCTAGTTAGTAGCACCCAGCCTTGGAGTGAGTGTGTACACTGTCCTCTATTTGTCCCAGGGCTAGTTAGTAGCACCCAGCCTTGGAGTGAGTGTGTACACTGTCCTCTATTTGCCCCAGGGCTAGTTAGTAGCACCCAGCACTTGGAGTGAGTGTGTACACTGTCCTCTATTTGCCCCAGGGCTAGTTAGTAGCACCCAGCCTTGGAGTGAGTGTGTACACTGTCCTCTATTTGCCCCAGGGCTAGTTAGTAGCACCCAGCACTTGGAGTGAGTGTGTACACTGTCCTCTATTTGCCCCAGGGCTAGTTAGTAGCACCCAGCACTTGGAGTGAGTGTGTACACTGTCCTCTATTTGCCCCAGGGCTAGTTAGTAGCACCCAGCCTTGTCCTCTGCTTCTTACTTGCATATTGTGACGCTCGTATGTGAGCTCCATTTTATGTTGTCTCAGATATATCGTACGTGTCTGATTTTGTGGAGGTCTCTTACCAGCTGCCTCAGGTCACGCCCACGCGGAATTTTGACTACTATTACGCCTTCATCCGAGAGCGGACTAGATTTGATTTAGCACTGTTGCCCAACACGGTGGATGAGGTGAGTGCTGTGGACTGCGAAGTAGAGTGGGTGTGGTGTTAGTGCTGTGGACTGCGAAGTAGAGTGGGTGTGGTGTTAGTGCTGTGGACTGCGAAGTAGAGTGGGTGTGGTGTTAGTGCTGTTGTACTGGGTATCGTAGTGGAGAGCTTGCAAGTGAGCGAGACACAGTCAGTGGCAACTGGTCAAGCCATGCTGCATGTGTGTGTAGTATATATATATATATATATAATGTGTGTGTATATGTATGGTGGCATATTTGGTAGTGTGAAATTATCGTTTTACTTTTGATCCTAGCAGAGGTAGTCGAGCCTTGTTGTGGATTGGCCGCTTAAATTGTTGACTTCAACTTTATTATAATTATGAACACACACTTAGACTTCAGTGGACAATTAGGTACTATACTTATATATATAATATATATTATGTATATGTATAAGACAGCCACGACAACAGCAACAAAAATACCAAATGACTGCAATTATGAGCAAATATAGAATTCTTGCCAGGTATGTAAGGTGTCATATTTTGTGTGTCCATTACAGGTCATACTAAACTTGACTCATTACTAACATATAGCAGAGGATCATATTTTATATTGAGAATGAAACTGTACATATCCTGCAGGTGTTAATTAGTAAACCCTGCATTGTAGCTCACTCCTTACCAGGTATGACTATCACTAGAGTAGTGTAAAAGCTTGATAGTATAGTCTAGTGTAGAGGGACTCTATAACTAGCACTTGCTGAGTATAGTCTAGTGTAGAGGGACTCTATAACTAGCACTTGCTGAGTATAGTCTAGTGTAGAGGGACTCTATAACTAGCACTTGCTGAGTATAGTCTAGTGTAGAGGGACTCTATAACTAGCACTTGCTGAGTATAGTCTAGTGTAGAGGGACTCTATAACTAGCACTTGCTGAGTATAGTCTAGTGTAGAGGGACTCTATAACTAGCACTTGCTGAGTATAGTCTAGTGTAGAGGGACTCTATTTTAGTGTAAGTTTAAAAAACCAGCACTTACTGAGTAAAATATGTTCTTATGTGATGTTATGTTATTGTGTTTTATAGATTAGTACAAGTTATGCTTTGAGACTATGCCAGGTAAGGGGGTGTGGCATAGTGTGCGTGGGTGTGGCACCATTCTGCTACATGTTGTCGTGAACATGTCTGTGATGATGTTGTTCAGAACGACCCTGGGGTCAACTATACCACTAATACTCCTGACACCTTTGGAACTGCCCTGAAGGCGCGGCTGTTCTGTGCATTTGAAGCTCCCAGTGCAGATGAGAATCCACTGGCAGCTTCGGACATACGATTCAACGACATCTGTAAGCATGTGCACTAGCTGTGTCTTCTCCGCACGTGTGAAGTGTTGCTGGTGTGTTTGTGTTGCTAGGGAGTGTGGCATTCAGTGGCAGTAACACAGAGGATGTGACTTTAGGAACTGACAGCTCTACTATGTATGCAGCCTTTTCTGGACCTTTGTAAGTGGCGTGGCACATGTACATGTGTCACATGTGTTCACACATGCATGTGTACATGTGATCAGGCATGTGGCACATGTGATCCTGCATGATGCATTATCTTCATGTGGTGACTATGGCTGTGATCTTGAGAGCCTGCCATTCTACTAGAATGAGTTCTTTCTTGTTGAATAGGATGTGTTCTCTCTTTTGCGTCACATGAGCATGCACACACATAATGATACTTTCTTTCTTAGGGGTGTGCACTATAAAGACATTTGAAAACTACTTGAATTTTAGTTTAGTAAACTTAGTTTGCAGTATTTGTATAGCTTGTAGCTTGGGTTCTTATGGTCTTCTAGTTTCAGTTGTTGTTGTTGTTTTTTGTTTGGAAACTTATTTCATCTCTTAGTAGTATATCTTATGCACAGGACGGGTCCTCCAGGGTCCGCCATCTGCTTGTACTACTCCCACCTCTCTTTAGTAGTATATCTTATGCACAGGACGGGTCCTCCAGGGTCCGCCATCTGCTTGTACCACTCCCAAGCAACACCTCTGACTGCTCCCCCTGGCGATGATAACCAAGGTCTGTTCGATATCTTCGAAGAAGACATTGTTGTTTCTCCGACAAACTCCATACAGCACAACTTCTATGACTGCACGGGGCAAATTAGACCAACCAGCGGTCCAGCCGAGACAGTCACTGTTGACAATGTCCTCATCAACAAAGCATTGGAGCAGATCGGTCAGAATGCGTTCTTCATCTTTGATGGATATTAGTAAGTTGATAATTTCTTCGTCTCTTACTCATTTGAGTTGGAAGTGCCTGACAGTTTATTACATTATTACATATTACATTATTACATTATTACATTATTACATTATTACATTATAACAGTACTATAATATACATGACATACATACGTAGGTTTGAAATAGAAGTCTTGGTTGTTGTTAGCATCGTCTGCCTGACCACATATGTCGTGTGTTATTGTTTTTGTTGTGTGTGTTGTTATTTTTGTTTGTTTTAGCATTGTCAGCCTGACCACAGATGTTATGTGTGTTGTGATGAGATTTGATCGATCCAGATGTCAAGTATTGAATGTTCTGTTTGCCGGTACAAGTCATGGTCGAATCCTCAAGATGTTCGTGGGCGGGCTCATGCTCCCCAATGTCATTGCAGAAGAAGTTGATGTGAGTTGCTAGTGCACATGTTAGTGCACAAGTTGGGGCACATGTTGGGAACATGTTGGGGCACATGTTGGGAACATGTTGGGAACATGTTAGTGCACATGTTGGGAACATGTTGGTGCACATGTTAGTGCACATGTTAGTGCACATGTTGGGGCACATGTTGGGAACATGTTGGTGCACATGTTGGGAACATGTTGGTGCACATGTTGGGAACATGTTGGTGCACATGTTGGTGCACATGTTGGGAACATGTTGGTGCACATGTTGGGAACATGTTGGGGCACATGTTGGTGCACATGTTGGGAACATGTTGGTGCACATGTTGGGAACATGTTGGTGCACATGTTGGGAACATGTTGGTGCACATGTAGGGAACATGTTGGTGCACATGTTGGGAACATGCTGGTGCACATGTTGGGGCACATGCTGGTGCACATGTTGGGAACATGCTGGTGCACATGTTGGGAACATGCTGGTGCACATGTTGGGAACATGCTAGTGCACATGTTGGGAACATGCTAGTGCACATGTTGGGAACATGCTAGTGCACATGTTGGGAACATGCTAGTGCACATGTTGGGAACATGCTAGTGCACATGTTGGGAACATGCTAGTGCACATGTTGGGAACATGCTAGTGCACATGTAGGGAACATGCTAGTGCACATGTTGGGAACATGCTAGTGCACATGTTGGGAACATGCTAGTGCACATGTTGGGAACATGCTGGTGCACATGTTGGGAACATGCTAGTGCACATGTTGGGAACATGCTGGTGCACATGTTGGGAACATGCTAGTGCACATGTAGGGAACATGCTAGTGCACATGTTGGGAACATGCTAGTGCACATGTTGGGAACATGCTAGTGCACATGTAGGGAACATGCTAGTGCACATGTTGGGAACATGCTAGTGCACATGT
>WLWD01001340.1_pt1 | contig 33437 bp, 16 predicted proteins | sample 6712731 | NCBI WGS metagenome assembly WLWD01 (sample SAMN12718690, study PRJNA576275) | sponge metagenome | isolation source: marine sponge | host: Mycale hentscheli | place: New Zealand: South Island, Marlborough, Capsize Point | collected 2014-11-01
TCTCCCTGCATCCATTGCTATAGTCTTCCTGTACCCACTCCTATAGTCTCCCTGCATCCATTGCTATAGTCTCCCTGTACCCACTCCTATAGTTTGCCTGTACCCACTCCTATAGTCTACTTGTACCCACTCTTATAGACTCCCTGTACCCATTCCTATAGTCTCCCTGTACCCACTCCTATCGTCTACCTGTACCAACTTCTATAGACTCCCTGTACCCACTCTTATAGACTCCCTGCACCCATTCCTATAGTCTCCCTGTACCAACTTCTATAGACTCCCTGTACCCACTCTTATAGACTCCCTGTACCCACTCCTATAGTCTCCCTGTACCCACTCCTATCGTCTACCTGTACCAACTTCTATAGACTCCCTGTACCCACTCCTATAGACTCCCTGTACCCACTCCTATAGTCTCCCTGTACCCACTCCTATAGTCTCCCTGCATCCATTGCTATAGTCTCCCTGCACCCACTCCTATAGTTTGCCTGTACCCACTCCTATAGTCTACCTGTACCCACTCTTATAGACTCCTGTACCCACTCCTATAGTCTCCCTGTACCCACTCCTATCGTCTACCTGTACCAACTTCTATAGTCTACCTGTACCGACTCCTATAGTCTCCCTGTACCCACTCCTATAGACTCCCTGTACCCACTTTTATAGTCTACCTGTACCCACTCCTATAGTCTCCCTGTACCCACTCCTATAGTCTCCCTGTACCCACTCCTATAGTCTCCCTGTACCCACTCCTATAGTCTCCCTGTACCCACTCCTATAGACTTTTTGTACCCACTCCTATCGTCTCCCTGTACCCACTCCTATAGTCTCCCTGTACCCACTCCTACATCACTCTGTACCCCTCCTATGTCCTCCCTGTACCCACTCCTATATCCTCCCTGCAACCCACTCCTATAGTCTCCCTGTCCCACTCTACAGTCACTCTTTACCCACTCCTATAGTCCTCCCTATATACCCCTCCTATAGTCTCCCTGTACCCACTCCTATAGTCTCCCTGTACCCACTCCTATAGTCTCCCTGTACCCACTCCTATAGTCTCCCTGCACCCATTCCTATAGTCTCCCTGTACCCACTCCTATAGTCTCCCTGCACCCATTGCTATAGTCTCCCTGTACCCACTCCTATAGTCTCCCTGCACCCATTGCTATAGTCTCCCTGTACCAACTCCTATAGTCTCCCTGCATCCATTGCTATAGTCTCCCTGTACCCACTCCTATAGTCTCCCTGCACCCATTGCTATAGACACTCTGTACCCACTCCTATAGTTTGCCTGTACCCACTCCTATAGTCTACCTGTACCCACTCCTATAGTCTACCTGTACCCACTCTTATAGACTCCCTGTACCCATTCCTATAGTCTCCCTGTACCCACTCCTATCGTCTACCTGTACCAACTTCTATAGACTCCCTGTACCCACTCCTATAGTCTCCCTGTACCCACTCCTATCATCTACCTGTACCAACTTCTATAGACTCCCTGTACCCACTCCTATAGACTCCCTGTACCCACTCCTATGGTCTACCTGTACCCACTCCTATAGACTCCCTGTACCCACTCCTATAGACTCACTGTACCTACTCCTATAGTCTCCCTGCACCCATTGCTATAGTCTCCCTGTACCCACTCTTATAGTTTCCCTGCACCCATTGCTATAGTCTCCCTGCACCCATTGCTATAGTCTCCCTGTACCCACTCTTATAGTCTCCCTGCATCCATTGCTACAGTCTCCCTGTACCCACTCCTATAGTCTCCCTGTACCCACTCCTATAGTCTCCCTGCATCCATTGCTATAGTCTCTCTGCACCCATTGCTATAGTCTCCCTGTACCCACTCTTATAGTCTCCCTGCATCCATTGCTATAGCCTCCCTGTACCCACTCCTATAGTCTCCCTGTACCCACTCCTATAGTCTCCCTGCATCCATTGCTATAGTCTCCCTGCACCCATTGCTATAGTCTCCCTGCATCCATTGCTCTAGTCTCCCTGTACCAACTCCTATAGTCTCCCTGCACCCATTGCTATAGTCTCCCTGTACCCACTCTTATAGTCTCCCTGCACCCATTGCTATAGTCTCCCTGTACCCACTCCTATAGTCTCCCTGCACCCATTGCTATAGTCTCCCTGCACCCACTCCTATAGTCTCCCTGCATCCATTGCTCTAGTCTCCCTGTACCCACTCCTATAGTCTCCCTGCATCCATTGCTATAGTCTCCCTGTACCCACTCTTATAGTCTCCCTGCACCCATTGCTATAGTCTCCCTGCATCCATTGCTATAGTCTCCCTGTATCCATTGCTATAGTCCCCCTGTACCAACTCCTATAGACTCACTGTACCTACTCCTATAGTCTCCCTGTACCCACTCTTATAGTCTCCCTGCACCCATTGCTATAGTCTCCCTGCATCCATTGCTATAGTCTCCCTGTACCCACTCCTATAGTCTCCCTGCATCCATTGCTATAGTCTCCCTGTATCCATTGCTATAGTCCCCCTGCACCCACTCCTATAGACTCACTGTACCTACTCCTATAGTCTCCCTGCACCCATTGCTATAGTCTCCCTGTACCCACTCTTATAGTCTCCCTGCACCCATTGCTATAGTCTCCCTGTACCCACTCCTATAGTCTCCCTGCACCCATTGCTATAGTCCCCCTGTACCAACTCCTATAGTCTCCCTGCATCCATTGCTATAGTCCCCCTGTACCAACTCTATAGACTCCCTGTACCCACTCCTATAGTCTCCCTGCATCCATTGCTATAGTCTCCCTGTACCCACTCCTATAGTTTGCCTGTACCCACTCCTATAGTCTACCTGTACCCACTCTTATAGACTCCCTGTACCCACTCCTATCGTCTACCTGTACCAACTTCTATAGACTCCCTGTACCCACTCCTATAGACTCCCTGTACCCACTCCTATCGTCTCCCTGTACCCACTCCTATAGTCTCCCTGTACCCACTCCTATAGACTCCCTGTACCTACTCCTATAGTCTACCTGTACCCACTCCTATAGTCTCCCTGCATCCATTGCTATAGTCTTCCTGTACCCACTCCTATAGTCTCCCTGCATCCATTGCTATAGTCTCCCTGTACCCACTCCTATAGTTTGCCTGTACCCACTCCTATAGTCTACTTGTACCCACTCTTATAGACTCCCTGTACCCATTCCTATAGTCTCCCTGTACCCACTCCTATCGTCTACCTGTACCAACTTCTATAGACTCCCTGTACCCACTCTTATAGACTCCCTGCACCCATTCCTATAGTCTCCCTGTACCAACTTCTATAGACTCCCTGTACCCACTCTTATAGACTCCCTGTACCCACTCCTATAGTCTCCCTGTACCCACTCCTATCGTCTACCTGTACCAACTTCTATAGACTCCCTGTACCCACTCCTATAGACTCCCTGTACCCACTCCTATAGTCTCCCTGTACCCACTCCTATAGTCTCCCTGCATCCATTGCTATAGTCTCCCTGCACCCACTCCTATAGTTTGCCTGTACCCACTCCTATAGTCTACCTGTACCCACTCTTATAGACTCCTGTACCCACTCCTATAGTCTCCCTGTACCCACTCCTATCGTCTACCTGTACCAACTTCTATAGTCTACCTGTACCGACTCCTATAGTCTCCCTGTACCCACTCCTATAGACTCCCTGTACCCACTTTTATAGTCTACCTGTACCCACTCCTATAGTCTCCCTGTACCCACTCCTATAGTCTCCCTGTACCCACTCCTACAGTCACTCTGTACCCACTCCTATAGTCTCCCTGTACCCACTCCTATAGTCTCCCTGCACCCACTCCTATAGTCTACCTGTACCCACTCCTATAGTCTCCCTGTACCCACTCCTATAGTCTCCCTGTACCCACTCCTACAGTCACTCTGTACCCACTCCTATAGTCTCCCTGTACCCACTCCTATAGTCTCCCTGCACCCACTCCTATAGTCTCCCTGTACCCACTCCTACAGTCACTCTGTACCCACTCCTATAGTCTCCCTGTACCCACTCCTATAGTCTCCCTGTACCCACTCCTACAGTCACTCTGTACCCACTCCTATAGTCTCCCTGTACCCACTCCTATAGTCTCCCTGTACCCACTCCTATAGTCTCCCTGTACCCACTCCTATAGTCTCCCTGCACCCATTGCTATAGTCTCCCTGTACCCACTCCTATAGTCTCCCTGCACCCATTGCTATAGTCTCCCTGTACCAACTCCTATAGTCTCCCTGCATCCATTGCTATAGTCTCCCTGTACCCACTCCTATAGTCTCCCTGCACCCATTGCTATAGACACTCTGTACCCACTCCTATAGTTTGCCTGTACCCACTCCTATAGTCTACCTGTACCCACTCCTATAGTCTACCTGTACCCACTCTTATAGACTCCCTGTACCCATTCCTATAGTCTCCCTGTACCCACTCCTATCGTCTACCTGTACCAACTTCTATAGACTCCCTGTACCCACTCCTATAGTCTCCCTGTACCCACTCCTATCATCTACCTGTACCAACTTCTATAGACTCCCTGTACCCACTCCTATAGACTCCCTGTACCTGTACCCACTCCTATGGTCTACCTGTACCCACTCCTATAGACTCCCTGTACCCACTCCTATAGACTCCATGTACCCACTCCTATAGTCTCCCTGCACCCACTCCTATATAGTCTCCCTGCATCCATTGCTATAGTCTCCCTGTACCCACTCCTATCGTCTACCTGTACCAACTTCTATAGACTCCCTGTACCAACTCCTATAGACTCCCTGTACCCACTCCTATAGTCTCCCTGTACCCACTCCTATCGTCTCCCTGTACCCACTCCTATAGTCTCTTTGTACCCACTCCTATAGACTCCCTGTACCCACTCCTATAGACTCCCTGTACCTACTCCTATAGTCTACCTGTACCCATTCCTATAGTCTCCCTGCATCCATTGCTATAGTCTTCCTGTACCCACTCCTATAGTCTCCCTGCATCCATTGCTATAGTCTCCCTGTACCCACTCCTATAGTTTGCCTGTACCCACTCCTATAGTCTACTTGTACCCACTCTTATAGACTCCCTGTACCCACTCCTATAGTCTCCCTGCATCCACTGCTATAGTCTCCCTGTACCCACTTCTATAGTTTGCCTGTACCCACTCCTATAGTCTACCTGTACCCACTCTTATAGACTCCCTGTACCCACTCCTATAGTCTCCCTGTACCCACTCCTATAGTCTCCCTGTACCCACTCCTATCGTACCTGTACCAACTTATAGACTCCCTTTACTCCTGTACCCACTCCTATAGGACTCCCTGTACCCACTCCTATAGTCTACCTGTACCCACTCCTATAGACTCCCTGTACCCACTCCTATAGACTCCCTGTACCCACTCCTATAGTCTCCCTGTACCCACTCCTATAGTCTCCCTGTACCTCCCTGTACCCACTCCTATCGTCTACCTGTACCAACTTCTATAGACTCCCTGTACCAACTCCTATAGACTCCCTGTACCCACTCCTATAGTCTACCTGTACCCACTCCTATAGTCTCCCTGCACCCACTGCTATAGTCTCCCTGCATCCATTGCTATAGTCTCCCTGCACCCACTCCTATAGTCTCCCTGCACCAACTCCTATAGTCTCCCTGTACCAACTCATATAGTCTCCCTGTACCAACTCCTATAGTCTCCCTGCACCCACTCCTATAGTCTCCCTGTACCAACTCCTATAGTCTCCCTGTACCCACTCCTATAGACTCCCTGTACCAACTCCTATAGACTCCCCGTACCCACTCCTATAGACTCCCTGTACCAACTCCTATAGACTCCCTGTACCCATTCCTATAGACTCCCTGTACCAACTCCTATAGACTCCCTGTACCAACTCCTATAGTCTCCCTGCACCCACTCCTATAGTCTCCCTGTACCCACTCCTATAGAGTCCCTGTACCAACTCCTATAGACTCCCTGTACCAACTCCTATTGTCTCCCTGTACCCATTCCTGTAGTCTCCATGTACCCACGTTCATATGGTAGCGGTTATTTAGAGAGAGAGATGTGTTCGTAAATTGTCACCTAATGATGGGTAAGGATGTTTAAGATGTGTTCACAAGTTAGGGTTACTTAAAGAGATTTGTTAGTGGCTACGTCACCACCTAAAGAGATGTTAGGTCACATAAAAATAGGTAAGGGTCATTAAATGTGTTCATAGGTTAGGTCACCTAAGGATAGGTAAGGTGTGTTCACATGGTATGGGTCACTTAGAGAGATGTGTTCATTGGTAAGGATCTCTAAGTGTAGTAGCTATGTTTATTTATAAGGAAAACTGTTTAAGTCAGGTTGCTAAAAAAAGATCGGTTCACATCATATATGTAGGTAAAGATCACTAAGATATGGCACTTACTGGTGAGGAATACTAAGTTTCTTAGAATAAGATTTGAGAGATGTATTTATATGTATAAATAGCCAATAATTGAGAATGCTTGATCACAGAGATGTATTTATCAGGGGGCATGTTCATGAGTAGGAGAGGCATTTTGGGTACAGATCGACAGTGTTTCATATAGAGACAGGGCCATCCCGAGATTCCTCCCCCAGCCACAGAGTTGATAGGTACAGGGTCATTGAGCTATACAAGGAGTTTGTTACAATGGTTATGTATATACATGAGATAGCGGCATTCTTATTGATAGTTCAAGTGAAACTCGATTAAAATGATGTTTTTAATAATTGAGTAGATATGTTTATAGGTAATGGTCACAATAAATATTGTTCATGGGTAAAGGTTGCTAAGAAAGTTGTGTGCATAGGTTAGAGAGAGGGGTTCAAGGTAAGGGCCAATAGTGGATTTGTTTATAGGTAAGGGTCACTGATACAACATTATCAATAACAATTTCTTCAACAAAATGGCCATTGATGTCTGTAAAATTCCTTTCTTTGAGCATTAAAAACTACATTGACTGATATTATATGTATATATGATATAGGCACGTAGGACACGAGACAGGAGAGAGGGAAATACATTCATCTGTGCAAGATGAAGAGCATGTTAAAACAAGGTACAAGGTACTTGCTATTAAAAAAAAAAAATTTGTGTGTGTGTGGGTGTGTGTTTTGTCAATGTAGCTACTGAGGTAGTTGCACTCTTGCTCTATATAATGCACATAATATTTTTGTTACAGAAATTTGAGAGGTGAAGGTATACTGCCGAAGAAAGTGGACCGACGTCACACCTACAATGATGTCGGATAAATACAAAATGTCCTTTGATCCCTTGGAATTCCATTGAAAGTGGACCTACCTAAAGAAGCAAAGAACTAATTTTCAAACTGAACAAATCTATTAATTTTTTGTGTGTAATTCACAAATTTTTGATAATATTTTGGTTACTACAATTATTTTTAAAGTATTGTAGCTAAATAATACCAGCAAAATATACAGTGGTATAACAAAGTAATAACCATGTAATACACAGTGGTATAGCAAAGTAATAACCATGTAATACACAGTGGTATAGCAAAGTAATAACCATGTAATACACAGTGGTATAGTAAAGTAATAACCATGTTATACACAGTGGTATAACAAAGTAATAACCATGTAATACACAGGCGTATAGCAAAGTAATAACCATGTAATACACAGTGGTATAACAAAGGAATACCAGCATAATACACAGTTAATACACAGTGGTATAGCAGAGTAATACCAGTGTACTGCGTGGTTATTATTCAAGTATACACACAAAATAACAATGTAATACATCAGTTATACACATGTGTACACACTAGTGTATTTCTGGAGAATACTACTGTTATACCTAATGGCGTATTACGGTACTTATAAGCCACTTTTACACATAGTGTATACCTGAAGAATACCAGGAGTATTCCAGTTGTATACTAGAAGATTATCATTGTTATACACTAGTGTATATCACACTTTTTGCATGGTGTATGCCAATTACACTAATTTAATTAGCTAGCTATTGGTAGTTTCATTTAGCTACTGCTGAGGGGGGAAAAATGAAATTTTCTACATGTCCATGAAATTACCTATCCTATAGCTAGCTATTCTACCTAGGATAGAGGTGAATTTCATAACTTATAAAATTTGGCTCTGTCCCTCGTCAGACTGTAGCTAGGTGTAGGATTGGTGCATTTTCTACAGTGTGGGACATTTATTAGGAAGTTTCATTTTTGGCCTCTACATACATATGTAGTAAAAGTACAAATCACAGGAATGGTATTGTAGCTGTCATTTTGCTTGTTAATATTATTATGTCAATTATCACCCATGCTCAAATTTATAATTAAGTTGAACTTTCTTCTCTGATGAGTATGTGGATTGGTAGCAAATATGTAAGTACAGCGCTGCTATACACTCTAACTATAACAAAATCCTTTTTCGGGCTGAAAAAGTGAAGTATTAATTGGCTATTTATAATCAGGTATCAATACGGCTCAAACGATGAAAACAGTAGATGTAGCTAGCTAATTATTGCTGCCTTTAAAAGGAGCAGCTAAACATGTGCGAGACTCACCGGGGTAACTAATTATAGTTACAACGCGAAATCTTTGGATTCCAGCACTGTTTAACTTTTCAGTATGAATGGGACTTTCACAAAGCTAGATACAGCCCCACCGATGGCCTTCTGTAACCCTCGAAGGACCAGGTACGTCAGCTTATCAAGGCGCAAACGAAATACAACAAACGCAGCCGATGGCCCGTAAGAGCTTTCAGCCTTGCCCACTGTTCGCACAAAAGAGCGCACGCCCGCAAGGTATCTTTCACAGTTTGACAGAGGTTGACGACGATATTGTATTACACACGCATACATTACATAATGTGGACCACGGACAAGAAGTCTGTGGTTATGAAATGAATATCATTACATACTCATACATAAAGGTAAAGGGTGGTCAAGTAAGTTAGGATTGAGCGAATGACTCGAGTGTTAGCTTTTCTGTTCAGGGGTAGTGTCCTGAACATACTCCGGGGGGAGGCGGTGCTTGTTGGTCGATGAGGTGTGGCTGGAAGAATCTGCTTCTTCTCTTCGGAGTGGGATCAGTCTCTCGGTGGCCCTTCTGTATGTTTTACCCTTGCATCTTAGCTCTACAACTCGAATCTGTCCATCATCTCCAGGGAAGACCTCCGTGATGACTGCAACAGGCCACTGTCTGGTCGCCAAGGTCTCATCCTTTACGAAGACAACATCTCCAACCTGAGGCGGCCTGCCAGGCTGGATCCATTTCGCTCTTACGGCTAAGGAGGAGAGGTAGGAGCCCAGCCATTGTTTCCAAAGGTCAGATGTGAGGCGGGATACCAGGTTCCAGCGATGAAGGAGGCTGATCTTGCCCTGTGGAGAGTCAGGAGTTGGAGGAGCTCGCAGTGGGCGTCCTATCAGGAAGTGGCCAGGAGTAAGATAACTTCCGTCGGTGATGTCATCCGTCTGAAGAGGAAGTAGTGGCCGGGAGTTCAGGATGGCCTCTGCTTCAGTCACCAGAGTGTAGAGCTCATCGTACCGGAGCGGGTGTGGAGCCACATTTTTCCGCAGGAGGAGCTTCATACTTTTAACAGCGGCTTCCCACAGTCCTCCAAAATGTGGAGTCCTAGGAGGAATGTGCTGCCAGGAGATGTCATTGGAAGTGGCAAAGTGAGAAATAGCTTGGAGTGTCTCTGGAGATTCCATCATCTTCTGTAGCTCACGAATATGTTCTCGGGCACCCTGGAAGTTGGTTCCGTTGTCCGAGAAGATAGTGGTAGGCGTGCCACGTCTGGAGATGAACCTTCTGAGGGTAGCCAGGAAATCTTCTGTGGACAGGGAAGAACACAGGTCGAGATGCACACATTCGGTGAAAAGGCATACGAATACCACGACATAACACTTGATCAAGGTGGGTTTCCGGGTGTATCCTCTCCTGATGGTGAAGGGACCGGCAAAGTCAATTCCAACACTCACGAATGGTTGAGCAGGAACTGTCCTCTTGGCTGGTAGAAGGCCCATCTGGTGAGACAACGTCTGGCTGTAGGCTTTCTGGAAGTTAGCACAGGATCTTGAGATTCCCTTGAGAAGGTTTCTGAGACCAGGAATGAAGTAAGTGTAGCCAAGTATGGAGCTGAGGGCGGAAATTCCAGGATGACCATATGTCTTGTGCAATGTCCGGAGTAGGAGGATGGTCAGACGAGACTTGGAGGAAAGTAGGATCAGGTGAAGTGGTTGACTTGTGTCAGTTTTCTTCCTCACTCGGCTGGTGACTGTGAGGAGTCCTTCATCAGTGATGTCAAGCAGGTGGTGACGTAGGGAGTGTCCTTGTGGCAATGTCTTTCCCTGCCGGATGAGCGAGAAGACACCCGCAAAGGAACACTGCTGAGCCAATTTGATGAGTGTTTTCTTAGCTTTTGAGACTTCACTGGATTGTAGGACTGGGAGAATTTGTCTGTCATCTTTGCGGAGTTTGGAGTTGTGGTGGAATCGTTGAATCCAGGCAACTACTCTGGTCAGATGATGGAAGGACGAAAATCGGTTTGTCAGATCTTTGAGGAATTCCATCTCCTGGCTGTCACGTTCGCATGTGACTGACAGGCAGGAGACTGGGGGGGCGGGTGGATGTTTCCCAGGGAGAGGCTGGAAAGGCCAGGAGTCCGGGGAAAGCTTCAACCGTGGTGGTCCAGACCACCAGAGGTTAGAGGAGAGGAGTTCCTTGGGAGGAAGGCCTCTGCTTGTCAAGTCTGCTGGGTTGTCATTGGTCCTGATGTATCTCCAGTGAGAGGCAGGGAGGACTTCTGTGATAGACTTGACACGATTGGAAACGAACTGCTGTAGCTTGTCTGGAGGTTTGAGAAGCCAGTGGAGTGTGATTTGGCTGTCAGACCATGCGTAGCAATCTTTCAGAGGAATATGCAACAGTGAGGCTAGGTGAGTCAGCAATTGTGACAGCAGGAGAGCCGCCTGCAGTTCTGCCTTTGGAATTGTTAGAGTCTTGAGGGGCATGACTCTGGATTTGGCAGATAGGAGAGCACAGTGGGTTGAGTTGTCTGCATGGATTCTTCTTAGGTAGACAGCAGCTCCATAAGCCAGTTGTGAGGCATCTGAAAACCCATGAAGAGATGTGAGCACAATGGGGTGGTCAGAAGAGGAGAGTCTTCTTGGAACAGGATGGGTGGTCAGAGAAGGGACGTCTCGGATCCAATCTCGATATTTGTCAGCCAGATGGGAGGGAATTGGCTCATCCCAGGAAAGATCCAACTTCCACAACTGTTGAAGCAGGATCTTGGCAGGTACTATGGCAGGACAAAATAGACCAACGATGTCGTAAACACTTGCAGTACCTGAAGCGACCATTCGTTTTGTGATGTCGTTGGTGGGAACATCAGGTGGTGGCGTGGCAATGTGCAGAGTGTCGGAGTTCACGTCCCAATGGATGCCTAGGGTTTTGGGGTTGTGATCCGGAGACGTGACGACCAGAGGTGTGGTTTCTTGCAGGTCAGGAAATATTGTCTCTCTCAGTTCTTGTGAGTTAGTCCTCCATTTTCTGAGGGTCATACCAGCGGAGAGGAGAGCATCACATGTCTGAGTCCTCAGGGTCTTGGCTTCATCGAGAGTACCAGCTCCGGAAATCAGGTCATCCACATAGAAGTCCTTGGCCATGACTGAGGAGGCTACAGGGTGAGAGAGAACAACAATGTCAGATAAAGTCATAATAACTTGACTAGCAAGAAAGGGTGAAGATGTAATGCCAAATGTGACTCTCTTCATCCGACAGTCTTGTATCTTCCCCATCTTGTCACGTAACAGGAACCTGTGAAGATCCCTGTCATCAGGATGCAGCAGAACTTCTCTAAACATCTTGGAGATGTCTGCTGCCACTCCAATGTTGTGGGTCCGGAATCGTGTGATGACGTCGGCAAGTGCAGGATACAGGCAGGGACCAGGATCCAGGATATCGTTGAGACTGATACCGGTGGTGGACTTAGCAGAGGCGTCGAAGACTGGCCTAAGCTTCGTTGTTGTCGAGCTGTCCTTAAAAACTCCATGGACAGGAAGGTAGAAATGAGGAGTCCGGGAGAGCTGACAGGTTGGGATAACTTCTGCATGATCGAGGTCTAGGTATTCTGTGAGGGCACCTTGGAAGTCTAGCAACTTGTTCTTCTTGTCAAGCGTTTTCTCATTGGAGAGGAGTCGTTTCAATGCCATCGGTCTTGTCTTGCCTAGTTGATCATCAGAAGATTTCCTCGGAAGTTTCACCATGAATCTGCCGTCCACTCTGGTGTGAGAGGAGAGGAACTCAGAAACAATAGGATTTTCGTTGGAGGTGGCGCAGTGGGAACTTGGTCAAGTTCCCAAAGTCTCCTGAGTTCGTCATCAAGGGAGTCTTGCTCAGCGGCAGTCTGGTTGATGTTCACAGGGGGGAAGCCATAGAGGGGGCCAGCAACAGACCAACCAAACGGAGTGCTGAGGAGTTTGAAGCCATCAATGAGGACTCGACCTTCGTGTAGACATTGCTCCATGTCTAGGTTGCCAAGAATTAGATCCACAGATCCACCCAAGTCAGGATCAGCAATTTCCATACCCTTGAGTGTGGGGAGAGATAGAATCTTCTCCTTGTCCTTGGGAGCCGGTACAGGCTTAATGGACGGAAGAATGGCGAAGGTAATCGGTGTAGTCTGGAAGGAACAGTCGGAATTGTGAAGAGGAGTCTTCACACAGGCAGTGCTTCTCCCTGACCCAAAGCTGCCATGAAAGGAGAGCGAGTGAGGAATTTTTCTAAGTCCCAAGGACGTTGCCAAGGGTCTGGAGATGATAGACATGCCTCAAAGTCCCAAGGACGTTGCCAAGGGTCTGGAGATGATAGACATGCCTGCGCCAGAGTCAAGTAGTGCTCTGGCCTTGAGTATCTTGCCCTTGGAGGAGATATGGACGATAACTGTGTTGGAGAATGTTGGAGAGGGCGGAGACTCCTCGGTTTCTGGAGTGGTGTTCTGTTGGTTGACAGACAGTGTCCTGTTAGGGGCTTCTGGTGCATCTTTGTGGAGCAGAGTGTGGTGCTTCAGTCCACATGACCGACAAGAAAAGCGAGAGGGGCAGTTCTTGCATCCATGTGCGTCAGAGAAGCAATTGATACACAGTCTCTTGTCTCTAACAAACTTGTTCCGCTTGTCCACATCATAGGTAGTGAAGACTGGGCATCGGATGAGGCCGTGTTTATCCTCGCAGGCAAGACATTTGGAAGCAGACTTGGTCTTGTTCTTGGGTGTATGTGGATGTGAAGTGACGGTTGCTGTTACAGAAGAAGTCGATGGAGTCGAAGTCGTCTGGTTGGAGGGAGCTAATTGATCCAAGCGACTCTCCAGGTAGGTTCTGAAGTTCTTGAACGTCGGTTTAACTTCCTTCTTGGACACAGCATTGTCCCATATCTCCTTGGCTGCAGGAGTTAGGCACATAGTCGTCCGGTAGAGCAGATATGCACAGAGAGAGTCTTCCAAGTAGGGTTGAAGAGCATCGTATCCTTGAAAGATGTGGTTGTGTATTCGTTGGACACCTTCGTAGTCGAAGCCAAATGTCTGTGGTTTGTCTAGGTTTTGGATGAGGAGTGGGACGACAACTTGGGGACGTCCATAACGCCTCTGGAGTCTGTCCATGAGTTGGCTGAGATCTTCCTTTTCCGGGGCATTGGCTATGATGTCTTTACCATCCTTAGGAGTGATGGAATTAGACAGGAGGCACTTCTTATCCAACTCAGAAAACCCTACTGCTCTGGTTTTGATTGCAGCCATAAACATGGACTGAAATCTCCGCCATTGCAGGGGGTCTCCGTGGAACTTGGGCAATTCGACATTGATGGGAGCTGCCCTAGCCATAGGTAGAGTGGCTGGACTATCTGAAGAGAAGACAGAAGGAGCAGTTGTCAGAGTAGGAAGAGGTCTGGATCCGATCATGACTCTGATGGAAGAGGCTTTCTTCCATAGTGTCTCAAACAGTGGGGCTAGTTCTTCATGGGTGCTGAAATCACTAGCTTGCACTTGGAGGTTGCTTAGCCTGCTAACCAGATCCTTGACTTCTTGACTGGAGTCGCCAATGTGTTCCGTGGGCACTTCTAGAAGTTCGGTTTCCCGCAAGAGTCCCTTAGCTTGTTCGTGGAATAGGAGTAGCTGGCAGAGATCCCTGCATTCTTCAAGGATGGCATCGTTGTGTTCTTCCTTGCTTTGTCTTTCCTCGGCTTCATGACTTTCCAGTTCCACGTTGCCTTCAATCAGTACATCTATCTGGTCCTGGACGTCTTGTGTCTTCTCGATCTCGGTCTTAATTTGATTTTTCAGGTATTCCAAATCAGACTTACGAATCTCGGAGAGAGGCCGATCCTTATAAAGGTTGAGCTTCTTCTGGAGACGAGTCATGCTGGCACGACGAGTACCTCGTTTGCGGCGTAGGATTTCCAGTTGTTTGATCTCTGGGAACAGGTCTTCTTCTAGGCCACCATCGTTTTCTGTCATGATGGTGATCTAAGGGGAAGAAAAGAACACAGTAAGAATTGTTTGTGACACACAGATGTTGATTCGAGCTCAGTCAGGAAGGGAGCTTTGCTAAGTTTGTGAAGCTAGAAGGAAGCTTTGCTATGCTTAGAAGCTAGGTGAAAGGTTCTGTTGGTAGCTTGGGAGTTGCGTAAGCTGTGTCAAAGCTTAGGAGCTCAGCAAAAAGCTTAGCAGTGTCAATCAAGAGACAGTAGAGAGACAAGAGGCTTCTCTAAGGTCAGTTGAGAGAGTTAGGTGGAGGTTGACTATGGCAGAACTTCAATCGAGCAGCAATGACAGCTAGGAGTGCCAGAGCTGCTATAGAGAGGAGTGGCCTCAGTCAGAAACTTGGGAGAGCAGTTGAGGTAGGAATGGGCCGCCGCAAAGACTTAGTTAGCCTATCCGGCTCGAAGGACCATGAATGGGACTTTCACAAAGCTAGATACAGCCCCACCGATGGCATTCTGTAACCCTCGAAGGACCAGGTACGTCAACTTATCAAGGCGCAAACGAAATACAACAAACGCAGCCGATGGCCCGTAAGAGCTTTCAGCCTTGCCCACTGTTCGCACAAAAGAGCGCACGCCCGCAAGGTATCTTTCACAGTTTGACAGAGGTTGACGACGATATTGTATTACACACGCATACATTACATAATGTGGACCACGGACAAGAAGTCTGTGGTTATGAAATGAATATCATTACATACTCATACATAAAGGTAAAGGGTGGTCAAGTAAGTTAGGATTGAGCGAATGACTCGAGTGTTAGCTTTTCTGTTCAGGGGTAGTGTCCTGAACACAGTAGATAAAGCATAAAATTTACAAATCACGTGATTGCGACATGACAGTTGAAGTTCCCAGCAGGTTTAAGCACTTGTATCTCCTATCCTGTAGCCACACTGACACCAAATTTGGGTGGCTGAAACATTGTTGTTGTTTTTTTTTTACCTTTTAGTGTGCACCCCAAACCTGAGAGTTCAATTGGTTGTCGAGCAACAAACTCCCCAATAGCCGATTACACGCGAATAAAAATTTTAATTGCGCCTAACGTAATGCGGTCACGGGCGCACGCGAGACACAGAGGATTGATTGCCTGGTGGGAGGGTGACACTAAACGAGAGAAAGAAGACGAACGGTTGAACATTGCCTCGGGGACAGCATTATCGAACGATAGAGTACGCTCTAGGCTATTGGGAAAGCATAAATTCGACGCTAAGGAGCTGTTCTCGACTTAAAAATAACAAAGTACTCGCACAGTTTGGCAAAAACTTTTATGGCATCACACTCCGGCTCTTAGTAAGCACTCTAGTAAGGTTGGAAGTATGGTTTCATGGCTGAAGCAGTTTTGCTACTGGATCATAGAGGTAAGAGAAAGTGTTTTTGTACACATTTGTCTTACAATCAGGAATAATTTATTATAGTATGTCCACGTTGAGTTGGCGCGACCACAAATGTGGCAAAAGAGGAATGCACTTGGCGAAACCGGAGACCAATTAAGGTCACATGACAGTAATAGCTCAAACGCGCGAAAACGTCGACGCCCACAGTAAAAACGGGGCGGGTCCATGGTGCGCATTATTACCGTAAGTTTACTTGTTGAAATGAAAAAGAAGCTTGGCAGTTTCTTCTATTCAATATATGCCCAGTTATAACTAATCACTCGTAGTTTATAGTTTGTACGAGCTTCTAGTTGTGCGCTAAAACTGGTTGAAGGTTGCGGAGGGTTATCTGGAGCTACAAAGCTTAGAGTAAAGAAGCACAGGACCGCGGCTGAAAGCCTCCTCAAGTAAGTCTGATTGTTGTGTGCTTAAGCGTGTATTTAAACTATTACTTTCTTGGTGTGACGAATTTCTGAAGTACTCAGCAGTAATGTGAAGAATCCAGCACATCACCTACACTTTAGCTATGGCCACACACATTCCAGTATTACTTTGTCCTTCACACTGAATCATTCATATCATTTTATTCATGATTTTACTATATTTTCTATCTACTTGTTAAATTTCAACTTTTTTTTTTTAAATTATACAAAAAAAATTGACAATTAATATAATTTTATAATGACATGTACAATATATAATAATATTATATAATTTTATGATGACATGAAATTGTGGTAGATACAAGCAGCAGTTGAATTTGGAGGGTGGTAAATAGCATCACCATAACCATAGAGAACTGTACCTATATAGACATGAAGAGTAATGGACAGCTAAAGCATAAATAGTGGCATATAGAGTCTATGATGAATTGTATATCTTATTTTCTTGGTCAGCAAACAGTAAATTGGCTGAGTTTCTAAATAAATAGGCCCTATTTCAACAGGTAAGAAGATCTGAGTGGACAAACAACCCGTGATACAAACGTACCTCACATTGTAGCTTGCTCTTGTTAAGTAGCCTTGAATAGCAACAAATTCCTGAGCCTAAAATGAACCAGAATGTCAAGCAGAAGGGTAGAAACGAAGTCACCAAACTACGACTGCTTTTTGTTTACAATTGTCTCTGAGGTACTGCGCACGTGTTTGGCCCGGTTTGAGCGCGTGACTAAATCCCGCCGCGTGTAGCGCGGGAAACGTGTAGTTTTATTTATTCCCATAGACTTTTCTATTAAGTTTTGAAACTGCACTTTCCCGCTAGCTCAGAAGTTTTTAAAGGGAATTTTCTGGACCGCTTCGGCACGAGCTTTCGAATGGTACAAACCCCGGAAGCGTAGCTACTTCCGTTCAAAAGTTATTAACGGTTTTTACCGCGCCAACTCAACTTGGACATACTATAGGGTGTGTATTATTTTGAACTGAGCATCTGTTATAAATTTTGTGAACAGAGAAGCTTTTTATTGGCTTTTGTGTATGAAAAAGAGTACATCACAAATGAATGATAGAATATTTGAGTGTATTCAGTTTGGTACTTCAAGGTGTCTTTACTTTTGATGTGCTGGTAGGCTGCATTGTTGACAGAATAGCTTGTGATCTTACTATCCAGTGCAACGGGTCATAACATAATAGAAGTATATGTCAGAGGGCTCCCTGCAGTCTCACCTGTTATATAACAATATTTATTTTTACTTTTTGCTATAAAGAATGTGGTTGAAATTCCTGTAGAATCGCTACCTTTCAGAATCATCATTTCCGTTCTCTCGGCAGAGTCCTTGACCATCTAGTAACTACTACAGTCACTACACCCATCAGCACTGAAGTCATTATTTCTGTCATCAAACTCCTCATCACTACCACCAGAGTTACTGCCATCCTGGTCACTGCCATCCTTGTCACTGCCATACTGTGCCAGGTCAAGAATATTGTCTTCATCACTAGGATGCTGAAGTGCCAGTGTTCCACTTGCCAAGATAGCTTTCTACTTGTCATATAATGAGCAGTTATAGCTAAAGTAATATTGGTTTGTAAAACATTATTCTGTGTACCTTTATTATTATTATGAAATAATTTTCAATTTATATTTTATAAGAAAGAAGTCTTATTGTTGTGACAAAATTTACTCAACATTTTCTTATGGAAGTCTATGTATTTTAAAAGCCTAAAAGATACTTACAACAATATAGAATCGTCTGCAATTTTGATTGGTGGCTTCTTTGACTCCACAAAGCTGTAAGGCGAAGTGGACACGAAGACGCATTTTTGACGCATTGACGCGTCCTCCGCGGTTATCGATTTTTCCAATTTAGCCGCGGGTACGCGTCAATCGGGGTTAATCGGCTATAGTGGGCAAGTTCCTGTAAGTAATTATAGCTACCAATGTTTTTTTCATTATACAGAAATCAAGAAAACTGTTTTTAATTATCCATAAACTCAAAAAACTAACCCTACATTTTGTCAATTTGATTATACAGTGACCGTCTACGGGAAAACCGGGCACAGCGCGGCGTGCGTAAACATCGAGATCGATTGATTTCTTAAAAATGTATTGTTTCAAGCCGACGGAAGGGAACGGTTAGGTCTATTATAGCGGGAACGACTTAAGCTACGACGATAAAACTTGGAGAGCTCAATATTTGGATGCCGACAACTCTGTAAGTGCAAAAAAAAATTTTTCACGTTGGCTCTCCCTGGTTGAAGACCCTTTACCGAAGTAGTAATTTTGTTCTCCCTAGTTGAAGACCCTTTACCAAAGGTTGAGCACATTCTATTTTTTATTATACCATCTAGCTACATCAGTGCGCCTAGGGACAGGAACGTAGCATATGACCTTTGAACTCTTCCTGACCTATGAACTCATTTTGCCTTGCCCGTGTTTTTTTTTTGCGTTTGTCGGTTGTGTGGTGTGCTGCAAACTAGGCCGGCTATATGGATCATTGCAGCAAGACAAATTATTCCAGGGTATGTTTATGTCTTAGCTTTGCTGTGACTAATCACTATAGCTTACAATATTAATTTTCAAAGAGAATATATAGTTACAGAGACCTCAACCTCAATATTTGCAAAAGAGTGACAGTTTAGTGTAAAATGAGTGAGACGAGTGTCAAATGAGTGAGATGTGGAAAACAATCATGCTTGGTGATACACGCCCATGCACTTTGGTTGCTATGGTAGAATTACATGTATATTGGTTTGTTGAACTTGGGGATTTCATGTAAGCAACCAATGATGGAATACATGGCAGGTCTAGAGTGAACACTGCTAGTATTGACAGTCACAGAAGGTTCTACAGCTTGTTAAAGATCTGACTTGAGAACCTGAATCACAAGAACCGTTGGAGTTCAACAGCTAGCTAATTATTTGTAGGAGAATAGAAAAATGATTATTAAGAATCCTATAGAGCAAAAGCTACTACTATTCTCTTACCTTTTATTCTATTCCCTTATATTTTGGTCTCAAATAGTTAAAACTCTTCACCAGCACTAGTCATTTTCGATTCGTGTTGCGCAATAGTTCAACCACGCCCACATTATTGAAATCTACTAAAATTGCGTGAGACTATAACTTCAATGCGTGTGAACGTGATTAAATGATGGAGAATGCGTGAGAGTTGAGAGGTCTGTAGTTAGCTATTGGTGCTCATACATATGTGGAAGGGGTGGAGCTAGCTAGAAGCATAAGTTAATTTCTATGTTGGGTGGGGGCAGGGGGGGGCACTTGCACTATTGCTGTCATGTGTGCAGTTTAGTACCATTGACTTTATTGTGATGTAATTTTATAATTAGGATATACAGTCGAACCTCCCTACAACGGGACTCCGAGAAGCGGTCAGACTCTCAACAACGGTCAGACCGTTGGGAACGGAGTATTTTCTGCATGTATGTAATGGATTTTTTGACTCCAAGTAACGGTTGACTCTCTACTCCGGACAACGGCCAAGTTGTGTGCCCCAAAATGTAATGTCGTGTACAAAATTTACTTCTTGGGACGGCCAGTTAGCCACACCCAACTTATTGATGCCTCCATTTTGCCTAGCCTTTCAATTTTAGCTTGCCACGCCTAACTAATTTATGACTTGTGTGCCTTTCAATTTAATAAAAGACATAATACTAAATGAATGCTAATACTAATTTTACATTCATTACAGATGTCCCTCTATTAACTAGTTCTCTAATTCGGCATAAACAGGTGGGCCGAACACGCGGTAGATACAGGGCACTTCCAGGCCATAACCGGCGCCTTTGTTCACTCTCTCTCCTTGGACCACAGCGTGTGCTATCTATTGGATCCACGTCAACATGCGAATCAGAGGAAACTTGAATTGAATTCTGGACATTGAGTGAAAAAGAGGAGCCCTGGACTGATCCATAGACAGATCCATTTAAAAGAAGCATGTTGCTTTTACCTTTAATGTCCTTTGGGTTTGCCCCAGAGGAAATCAAAGACTTTCTCTCCTTTAAGAGAATACTCTCAGAGTTTCTCTTTGAAGGGGTCATATAAGGTTTTATATACACCTTTGATTTGGTCAATTTACTTCGGTTGGATAGGATTACAGACACTTCAGTTGTTCTCAACAACTTCACAAGTAGAGGTCAAGGCCTTACATGAGAGGGGCTATATTTACCCATTCTCGTGCAATCTCTAACAGAAAGCTTAGAGATATCAGGCATGAGTGAAGATAATACTGATATCACTTGCTTTTGATCACTGTCTAACCTAACCTGATGTGAAGTGCCTTGAAGACATTCATCAATATCGTATATCACTAAGCTAAACTTACGTTCCCATATATTTACAAATTCTGCGCATCTTCACTTGCACATACAGTTTCTCTTCTCTTTACTGTCATTATGGAATCTCATTCCATTCCAGCTGACTGGAAGGTACACAAATTATTTCCTCTCCACAAGAAAGGAAGTGTATCTGAAGTTAGCAACTACAGGCCTATTTCTCTCCTAAACATTCTTCATAAAGTACTAGAATGAATAGTCTACTCTAAGATAATAGATTTTATATATCCAAAAATTTCAAAGACACAATTCGGTTTTATCAGAAATAGATCCACTCTTCAACAACTTCTTCTATCATAGCTATATCAAAGCGACACACAGAAATTGTGTTTCTTGATTTTGCCAAAGCCTTTGATTCAGTCCCCCACAATGAACTTCTGTATAAACTTTGGCTAACTGGCATTACTGGTCCTCTTTGGTTACTTTTCAAAGATTACTAACAAAATAGAAAGCATTTTGTTGAGGTTGAAGGGTGTAAATCTGACTACTTCCTGTCAAATCAGGTTTACATCAAGGTAGTGTACTTGGACCTCTGCTTTTTCTTATTTATGTTAACGGCATACCGTCTCTCTGCTCTTTTTCGTCTGTTTTTTTTTATTTGCTGATGATGCCAAACTTATTGCCTCTCTAAACTCTGCAAGTGAGAATTTAGCTCTTCAAAAGGATCTTGACAATTTATTGTCATGGTGTCAATCTTGAAAACTTTCTTTAAATACTTCTAAATGTGCATACATGAACGTCTCCCTATCATCATCTACTAACAACAATTACACCATCGGTAATGATACAATTAAAACAGTGACTCAACAGAAAGATTTAGGTATTTTAATCTCTGATATAATTATAGTTTATCTTGGTCTGTCCACATCAAAGAAATATGCAGCAAAGCTTATCGGTCTCTGTATTTAATTAGGCGAACAATTCCCTGCACATCACCCATTAACATTAAGAAGTCCCTCTATCTATCACTTGTAAGATCTCAGCTGACCTACTGTTCCTGGCTATGGTTTCCCAACAAAATACAAGACATTATCTTATTGGAAAGAGTTCAACGGCGTGCAACTAAATACATTTTAAATAATTATAATATTTCTTACCAATTAAGACTTATTCATCTCAATATTTTACCTCTAATGTACTACCTACAATTACTAGACCTATTATTTTTTGTTAAATGTCTTAAGAATCCGTCTAATTCATTTAATGTATTCATTCTGGGTCCACAAGATCTTCATCTAATCCAAAAAACTCCGAAATAAGGTCAAACTCTCTACAAAGCCCAAAGGGTTCGTCCCCATGCATGGCTGTTGTTCGGAGGTTCGACTGTACATATTATAATAATAGAATACATTGCATAACTTTCTTCTGTTATTTGTCTCGAAAATTCAATGTGGTGGAAATTCTAAAAAAGTCATAAAGTATATTATTATGCTGAAATCAACAAATTAATTATTTACATGAAGTGTTGTTCTTGCTTTTCTTGTAGCCACTGTCACAAGTGCCACAATACCATTCATGTGGTGGCACTGTAGTGAGTCCTGCACAATCCCTACCAACAACAACAAAAATATTTGTTATTTTATTTGCTATATTTTAGTGAGTTCAGGTCTAATGAGCACATGCAACTGTTAGAAACCTAAAGTGACAGAAATATGAACAGAAAACTGAAGTTATATGCACACTTTGCAATTCAACATGTGTGGTGACACCATAGTGACTATATAGATAGGTTTTCTATTCAGTCTGTTCCAAGGCTGGTTGCTACAGGGATGGCAAGTATTCTCAATATCTAGTAGGTGGGAGGGCAGGTGGGAGTGTCTCCTCTAAACTTTCCAGCTTCCCCCCTAATTTTTGCATGTTACGGGAACATTTTGTTTTTGTTTTTACCTTCCTGGAGCACATCATACGTATTATGACACTTCCATTATTCAGCGAGCGAGCGAAGCGAGCTCTCAGTCGTGTTCAATTGAGATTTCAGATATATATATATATATGTAGGTATGTATACGTACGTCAAAATATTTCGCCCGCGCTTCTAATTACGTAAGTTAGGTAAATCGTTCACAGTTCCAGTATTTTTCAATTAACGAGCACGGAGAATCCTGCTGCACTGCCTTACGCAACTTTGTTTCAACCAAAAAGTTTATAGCTACTCTCTTCTTGAAACAATTGTGAAGTCTTTGTCAAGCTGCGCTTTTTTGCCACTGCTTTCGAAGTTTATTCAGGTAATTCTGTTATTGTTAACTATTCATGCCTAATCATTGCTATTATTTAGCGATTTCCTTCACAAATCATCTTTACCTATACTCATATATTTTCTCGCTCGCCATGCATTTGCGCTATTCGAGCGCACCACTAGTAGTTAGCCATTTTCCTAAATCATGTCAACAAACTATGATTTCATAATTACTAAATCGAGCAACACAGCACTTATCAGAATTGGATTTGTTAACTATTGCCCTTTTTCACAAATGCCACATATACATGAAGTGAAGAACAATGTCTGTTACAACCTCTATTTTACTATATTCAGACTAATGCATCATTCTCTCACAGGTGATTGCATACAAGTAACTTACCAATGACTCCACTTGTCACAAGCATCACACTGGATCATATTTTTCTCTGTGGTTGTAGTGGTACAGAGGGAACACTTCCATTTCTGCTTCAATGCTTTAACTAAAATGTAACATTTGTGTAGCAATAATTTTTATGACAGATTTCAACGACTTACTTTTATTTTCTACAGCAACCCAATCATACTTGGTAAAATATCTTCTCACTTCCACAATGGGCAGAGAGCTGTCAAGAATCTGCTCATCAATTTCTTCTTGAATACCAGTACTGATTTCCACGTGCATCCTGAACTGCAGACTTCTCACACAAATATAAGAGATTGCCTACCATTGCAATGAATAAGAGAATTATAATTAATCACATGAAATAATTTATTTTAATATTTTTAGCAAAAATATTAGTTCAGTTAGGAAATAATTCATGTCTTCCTCATACATAGAATTACTTACAATAAATGGTCTGTGTCATTGGCTGACGTTCCTCATCAGTAGAATTATTTAATAGTGCCGTGCAAATGTTCTTCTTTTCCAATAGTGTTGGCCTCGCCATCCTAATATTCCCACTCTTTCTTCTTCGTTTTGTTGAAAAAAATGCCTTTTTTGGTGTAATTTTTTTTATTGGGTGGCTGATGTTTTACAGCAGGCAAGGTTGCTACTGAAGAGCTTTGGTTTGCTTTTATGATATTTATTGCTGATGTTAAATAACTTTGGACTTGATGAAGTGTGTCTTTATCTGTCACATGGAGGATATAGCCGGATAGCATCATGAGTGATTTCTGTACTTCATCTCTACACTTGCTAACACTACCAGTGCCACACTGCTTGAGTCTCTGTAATAAGTGCTGATCTTGGATACGGTCATTACCACTGCATGATGCTGACTGTGTTTGTGTAGTGTTATTATTCAACGACTGCACTACAAGATGAATGTGCTTGCAAATAGTAGCTCGAATGACTGCATCAGGGCAGCTACATGAGTACATGTGAATACAGATGTTAGAGTCTTTGCAAGTAATGGAGCATTTGTAAGGGCAAATTGTATTGAGCTGCAAAATTTTATATATGCTTTTTCCATCAGTAGAATTTACCTCCCATGCTGAGTGCTCTTCCACCTGTTGTACTAAATCAAAAGAAATTTCTTTACTACTCAGATGTCGAACTCTACACAAATACATAAGATTTTAAGCTATAATTGGATGGTACAGTAGATGCATGATTTATGACTGAAATTATATCTTGCTATATAGCACAAAATGATACGAGAACTGACTAACAGAAAGATGTTGTCATAGCAATGAGCATGTTACATTTGTCAGTTGTCCTTTCTTGCCCATATTATGTTTAAGCAACTGATGGACAATCAGGAGGGCTATAATAGGAATCAAGGAAGTTGTGACAAGTGACAGTTACTTGACTATGTACAGTTGACATATACTCACTCAGTTATGATTGCTTATGTTCACTTCACAGCACATGGATATTTTCATTCACAAGTTATGTGGGAAATGTGAATGTTTACATAATTTAAAATGTGAAATATTGATGTCTTAGTTAACCTGATAATTTCTGATGAAGTTGCCTTGCACTAACAGGTTCCAAGTATACTTTGGGATGGTAGTAAGTATCTACATCCACAGGTCTGTACAGGTCAAGTAATTTCTGTCTTTCACTTAGATGCCTAATATACAAGAGGTACAATAACTTTATCACACTTTATGGATATTGATCATTTCTCACATTAAATTTCCATTCAAAAGTTCTTCCAACATTATTTTACGAAAGATCCCCATGTGTTTCTGCGTAGTAAGCAATGCAACAGGTAAAAATGATTATAAATGAAGAAAGAATCAATATTACCTGCACAAACTGGAATGGCTTATCCATGGAGCGGTAGAACATGTACTAATGCAGTATATATAAATAAACATGAAAAATAATTACTAAAATATGTGACCGGTTTTGGGAAAATCGGCCTAAACGCGGCATCTAAAGTTTTCTAATTTATTCTACCAGTAGGCTGCACGGGGCCTTGGGATGGCGTCCTCCTAATTTGGAAGCTGTAGCATAAGCCGTCTTCGCCCTACGCACTACAACACTTCTGTATTGTTCCTAAACTTATTATTGCTGATTTCGAAAAAACGCCGGGCAAAGGCGTTGCTATGGTCAGGGGGCGTGCCTTGTGTCCGTATACTATTGCTGCGTGTCCCTGGGACACTATGGAATAAATCGGTTACAGGCAGAAAGAAGTCTAAACGGCTTAATGCAGGGCTCCTTAAGAAACTGATGGCAAGAATTGCGTGAGTACGTGAATTATGTAGAAAGGCCGTAGCAAGCGGTCCGACTACTCCGACCTTGGTCGGACCACTTTTGAGCTGAAGAAGGGTGTGTCATATTTTTTGCGCATGCGTAATCTAGGGGAATGCAGCTGTAATTTTCAGGTCCTGTGCAAGGTAGTTATGGCTTCATCTTCATCTCTTTCAGAAAATGTATCGAGCAGGTTTACAGATTTTCCTGATAAACCTCATCAGCCTCTGAACTTGGACTATCCCAAGAGAATGTTCGGGAAGAAAACGGTAGTGGAGCGGAAATTTCAGGCGAGTTGGTATTCTCAATGGCCTTTTCTTCATTATGAAGAATCTTCAGATCAAGTATTCTGCCATACCTGTGTGATGGGGTTCAAACTAAAGCGTATGCGGACTAACTCAGCTGATTCAGCTTTTGTAAGTTCAGATTTCTACAATGAAAGGAATGGCTAGCTAAACTAGCCAGCTCACTAATTGTTTGAGATATCTTTAGTATGATGCAAATTTAATGTATTAAAAGAATGTAGATGCCAAAGTCCTAGCTAATTTGGATATAATTTGCGATATTATGACACTGGCATTATGCATCGACAATACTTAGCAATATGTGAATGTTTCTCTTTATAGCTGCAGTAATCGCAAACTTGATCATTATTTCATGCATGAATTCATTATGTCCATTTAAGTAATTAACTAGTGTTTTATAACTACATTGGAGAATTATTTTTAATAGCCAGTTTAATTGGAAAATACACTTAAGCTATTTATTAAATATAGCTATTGTTAAATTTGATTCCTTTCTTCATTAGGTGACACGTGGATTTTCAAATTGGAAGGAGGCAAGAACTGCTTTTAAGAATCATGAAAAGAGTGCTTCCCACAAAGAGGCAGTAGAAACTATGGTTACAATTCCATCTACAACTAAGGATGTCAGTGTGATGCTGTCTAAGCAATTTGGAAGCCAGAAAGTGAAGAATCAGCAAGCACTATACCATATTATCTCTTGTATTAGATATTTGTGCCGTCAAGGACTCTCAATTCGTGGAGACAAGGATGAAACTAATGGGAATTTACAGCAGCTACTGCGCATGAAAGCTGAAGAGGTACTAACCTAAAAGATTGGCTACGTAGAAAGGAGAATGTTTACACTAGTCCTGACATCCAGAATGAAATTATTAAGCTAATGGGCCTTCAAATATTAAGAAATATTACTTCAGAACTACAGTGTTCCCCTTTTCTTGCTATTATGGCAGATGAAACCACAGATTCCTCAAACACTGAACAAGTTACATTGTTTTTTCGAAGTGTAAGTGATGATTTTGAGGTCCAAGAAGAATTCATAGGTTTGTATCATGTTCCTTCTATTGATGCTGCAACTTTGAGCTCAGTTATTCAGGATGTCTTTGCAAGAATGAACTTGAGCCTTGGAAAACTTCGCGGACAGTGCTATGATGGAGCAAGTTCTATGAGTGGAAGCAAGAGTGGAGTAGCCAAAAGAATAAGTGATTTAGAATCTAGAGCAGTGTTCACACACTGCTATGGTCATGCTCTGAATTTAGCAGCCTGTGACACCATAAAAAAGATTAAGCTATTAAAAGATGCCCTGGAAGTTACTTACGAAGTTACTAAGCTGATTAAGTATTCTCCTCGAAGGCAACAAATATTTTATCAAGTGAAGGAAAACATGAGTTCCAGTTCTGATAGTCCGGGAATTCGAGTTTTGTGTCCTACTCGGTGGACAGTGAGAGCTGAGTCACTTGGAAGTGTGGTGAAGAATTATGAAGTATTAATGCAGACATGGGAAGAAGCTGCAGAAATAGTTAAAGATTCTGAAACAAAGGCCAGGATCAGAGGAGTTGCTGTACAGATGAAATCATTTAATTATGTATTTGGAAACTTATTGGGGGAAATGCTTCTTAAACATGCTGACAACCTGAGCAGGACTCTGCAAAGCAAAAGTCTATCAGCTGCAGAAGGACAGACAATAGCAGGTATGACAGTTGATACGCTTAGTTCTTTACGAAATGATGCTTCTTTTGATTTGTTTTGGGCAAAGGTAAATGATAAAGCTACTAAATTGGGTGTTAACGATCCTCAGCTTCCACGGAAAAGAAAACCTCCTGCAAGGTATGATGATGGTCTGTCACAGGCTGAGTTTCATGACAATCCTAAGTCTTATTTCAGACAAATATACTTCGAAGCTTTGGACTTGATAATTTCCTGCATCACTGATCGATTTTCTCAGCCGGGTTATGAAATCTATAAATCTATTGAATCAGTTCTGAGTAAAGCTTGTAACCAAGAAGATTTCAAACCTGATTTGGATGTTGTCTGTGACTTTTATAGAGATGATTTCAATAAACAATTACTGCAAACACAACTGGAAGTTTTAAAGCACATTGTAAACATAATTCATCTTCTAGCTTTCAGTCCATATTTGATGTGAAGCAGTATTTTCTGTCATTGTCTTCTGCTCAACTGTCCCTATTATCTGAAGCAAAGCGGCTTTTGCAGTTAATGCTAGTTATGCCAGCCACAAATGCCTCGTCGGAGAGATCCTTTAGTGCACTTCGGCATGTGAAGACATACCTCAGAGCTACAATGAATCAGGATCGTCTGAACTATTTAATGCTGTTACATATACACAAAGAAAGAACAGATAAATTGGATCTTAAATTAATAGTAAATCAGTTTATTGGAGAGTCACAACATCGATCCAGCATTTTTGCTAAGTATTTCTAAATCATTCAAACTTTCAAATATTCATTCGTATCACCTATATAATTTAATTCATTATATTTGATAATTAAAATGAAACTGTTTATAATTTCGCCAAATTTATGTCATTGTGTGTACACATTTTATATACCACACCTACTTCCAATGGAAACCACACCTATTTTGCAAAACCACACCCACTTCCTGGTCTGACCACTTTTTAGGTGCTTGCTATGGCCTTGTAGTAAGTGAATTAGTTAGCTACAGTTTTTTCCCGCCGTTAGTGAAAAGCCCGCCAATAATTTCTTAGCAACTCTCCGTACACGAGTCCAACCGGCTAGTGTTTCTAGCTTCCTAGTGTGAGTTCTAGAGCACGCCAGATCTTACACAACTGCGTCATAATCTAGAGCTAACTGGTGTCTATCCATTTCTGCCATAAAATTTTTTTCGAAAAAAATCGACCCATAAGGCTTTACCCGGGGATACTGAAAAAAATTGTTTGCCGCGTTTAGGCCGATTTTCCCAGAACCGGTCACATATACTAAGCACTAACCTGACAGACAAAGACTCCACAGTCAACTCCATTCTTTTGTCTGGGAATATCCTTTATACAAGTTATTATGATTACTTAAATTGATGAAGTATTTATATAACTTGCTACTCACCTTTCTACGATGGTACTGCCACTTCTCTATGTTCAATTGGGCACACTTGTATTTCATGTAAGATCTATAATTAATATTTATATGAAACATATACAAAGACAACATCAATTGTTTACTTGATTTGAGTCCAGTGCATTGCATTATGGTTGTACCAAGAGTCATAGCACTCGCCCACTTGGGCATTGACATCTAAAATCTATAGACATACATACACTCACATTATTAGTCGATACAAATTTCATACATTAATTTCATACCAGTCAAGTCCAGTGGTTTCCACCATCATTTATAGGAAACAGTATCAGATCTTGACTGGCTACATTGACCTGTGTGCAATTCTAGAAATCACCCATACAGCACTTGTGGAAAAGAATTTTTCATCACCTTTCTATGCCACTTTTCAAGACCTGTGTAGCCACTCTGAGTAAACTTGGGAAGAAAGTGAGAACTGTATGTCAAGATTTTTTCCCACAATGCTATGTAATAAATAATGCCTGACATAATTAGAGATTTCTAATAATAAAAAAAATTGATTACTTTTAAAGATTCTTTGGCCACTAGTTGAGCATACTGATAGAGAATCTAATACATGTATACATAATTAAAAATACATTTATAAAACAATTAAATTAAAGATTCACTAACTTCATCGGTCAGGTAAGTTGATCCCACTATAGGACAGCACACATCTCGAGGTAATGACAGAAGAGATGAATCTAAAGATAAACATACAAAACAAAGCATGTTCATTCAGCAGTAACTACACAATTTAGAAATACAAACAAGTCAAATTAGGACATTTACTTTCAAAATGGAAAAATATATATACACACCACACTACTGTAATACAAGAAAATATCACACTGGAACAACAATAATAGGTATCACTTGTTTGGTTACCTTTAGAAAGCTCGTAAAATAATTGATAAGGTTGTTGCTGCAGAACTGTAGCCATGCTAATATAACTGATGTGACCTGTATAAAACAAACAAATATTTGATCACTTTCTCCAGTTTTAATAATCTTCATAATTTCAGCTTTGCCATAAATTGTCTGTGCGTATTCCAGGAAGTCCCCATCCACTTCTATGGGCAGTTATATTGTCAAATTAATTCAATATAACTGAAAATATGCATTTGTAACAGCATCAAGGGTTTTTTATGAAAGTAGTGGGGGTGAAGTCTATATTGAGTGTACCAGTCATGTGACTACAACCTCAAATGGCTAGTACAACTGTTCAACCAGAAGGAGGGGCTCCCGGCAGTGAAAGCTACAATTTAAAATAAATTTCATAATTTTGATGGGCATCTCAGCAGGCCCGTAGGCAGGGGGGGCTCACGGGGGCTCACGTGAGCCCCCCTTTGAAATATGATGCATGCTTAGTCAATATTATTAATGCATATTTTTATACATTAGTTGGTTATTTCATACAATCTGAATGCATTAATTCTATAAACATCATCCTTTCAGTATAGTAAGTCAATTGACACATATATGTTTGATAAGTGTTAATTGTCACACTTACCACAATACCGCCTGGGCAGCTTACACTGAAAACTAAAAGCAGCTGGAACTGCTGTCAGCTTAAACTTCTTGTAAGGTCAAGATGAAGAGGAAGAGGGACTCAAAGGACATTCGATTTTTTTTCAAGAAACCAGCCACCAACATTGGTAAAATATATTATAGGAAAATATAGCTGGCAATAATGTGGTGTGCTTTTGATTCTAGAAACCAAACCTGCTGATATACAAAGTGTTCTACCCGAGAATGAGGAATTAACATGTAATCCAATAGTGACCACTAACAGTGCAGAGGAACACTGTCTCTCTGATATGCCCTTACAGACTGAGGGTTCAAATGCAGGTATGTTTTATATTCAACCTAGAGCAGCTGTATCTTCTATCTCTTCTGAACCTTCTACTAGCAATCCAAATTCATCAATGGAAGGTAATATTATAATATCTAACCCGTGTTATGATTTGGGGAACATTTTCCTGTCATCTTTTTCTACAAAAGATTCTCTTCAAGTTGTAAAAAATCTTAAAAATACTCCTACCTTTATAATCATGTTTTACCCCCCTCAACATTGCCAAGTACATTGCTTCATGGTAAAAATCGTCGCTTTAATACGAGTTTGATAGAGCGATATCCTTGGGTACTGTACAGCCCAAATTTAGATGCAATAATGTGTGGCCCTTGTTCTATTCTGCTTACAACTGATAAAAGAGAAGATAAAGGCATTCTTGTGAATAAACCTTTCAATAACTGGGAAAAGCTCAATAGCACTTTATCTAACCATTCACAACTGAAATACCATTTGGATTCTGTACTAGCAGCTGACACATTGAGAAGTACAGTACTAAATCCCAAGCAAAGAATTGATGTGGCTACAAATTCAATAGTTCAAAGCCAGATGACTGAGAATACACATATTCTTCAACAAATAGTTCGCGGTGTCATTTACTTAGCTAAGCAGGGTATACCTTTCCGTGGTGATGTTGAAAAGATTAGCTCACCAAAAAATCCAGGAATTTTTTTAGCATTGCTAAAAATCTATGCTGAGACAGATGAGATATTGTACAATCATCTATGTGGTTGGGCAGATCGCTGGCACTAGAGATAGTACAAGCTCAACCGATTTGGACAACTCGAACTCAACTAGCGAAAGCAACAAAGGTAGGCACCAAAGCTCGACGACAAATATTTACTCGAGGAACTCTAGCGAACGCTGCCACCAGAGTTCTCCCAGATATCCAGTCCTCCCTTGAAGTATGAATTCAAGTCGGGTTTACTAACGATATGGGTAACTGATGATACGCATGCGTGTCTCCTGGCTTATATGTCAGAAGACATGCATGCGCACAAATAATGTGGGGGTGTGGTCACGGAACATCCGGACGCAAAATAAGCACAACAACATGACAGCATGGCATACACTAAAGATTACAAACACACACAGTGATTCACTATACTAATAAATAATTACACACACAACATCAATGTTCATGGATTCCTATTCTCTTTGTTATTCTTTAACTCTTTCTCGTTCTCTCTCTCCTCTCCGCCCACAATCTATATAGCCCCAAGTTAAGGAATGGTACATGTCTCTCACCTACAGACTCAAAATGATATTATTAACATCATTGACTATGATATGCTTCGTGCTGGTATTGTTGAAAAAGTAAAGGTAGCTAAAATTTTTTCAGTTTTAGCTGATGAAGTTTCCAGCCATAATATTGAACATTTGGCTATATGTTTGCGTTATGTTGATGCCAATAATGATATTTGTGAAAATTTTGTTACTTTCATAAAGTTAGAAAGAGTACGTGCCATTGACATATATGAAGCTATTACTGGTTGTTTGGAAGAACTTGGACTGTCTTTAAACAACCTGAGAGGTCAGGGATAGTCCCATCATATTCCTGACCTCTCAGGTTGTTTAAAGACAGTCCAAGTTCTGGGCATTCCTTTAATTTAGCTATTTTGAGTTCTTGTACTTTGCCTCCTATCAGAAACTGCATTGATCAGGTTAAACGTATTACACTCTGGATTAAAAATTCTCCTAAACGGGATGCTCTTTTGAAAGCGGTTGTTAGTATTACTGGTAATAAGCATAACAGTGGTACTTCTCGCACACCATTGTTGAATGTATGCATTACCCGCTGGGTAGAAAATATTGAAGGTTGGGAGAGGTTTACACTCTGTCATCCATTTTTGGTAAATAGGTGTGAAGTTATTCTCTATGGGGATACTCAGTTACAGTTGTACAATGATGGATGGTCAGCAGAAGATAAAAAGAATGCTTTGGCGTATCTAAAGATTTTGGAATCTTTTCAGTTCATATTTTCTCTGGTTACCCTGCAACGTACACTATTAGTGTACATGAAAGAGGCTGTGGTTAAACTTCAAGGGAAAGAACAGGATATTGTGACAGGTATAGCATTAGTACAAGACTGTATTAAGGAACTGAAGGATTTGAGGAGTGACATACAAAATTATTCTGAACGCATCTTTCAGCATAGTTGCCGATTAGCTGCAAGGTCTGATTAGTCTGTTACAGTACCACGTATTTGCCAAAGACAGCAACATCGCATGAATCAGCAGAGTGATTCTCCAGAAGAGTATTACAAGACCACTATAACTATTCCTTTTTTAGATCAGCTGATCAGCGATCTTAGCTGTCGATTTGACAGGCATGCAAAGCAAGCTGCTTCCTTGCAAGGTTTACCTACATTTATAACTAAGTCATCTTCTCCTTCTGATATAAAAGATGCCGTTGAATTTTATTCAGAAGATTTGCCTAATGCAGGTATTGTGGATGAGGAGCTTTATCGATGGAAACACAAGTGGCTCTTGATCCTATCCCAAAATAGACCCCATACACTACATGAGGTTCTCCTGAAATGTAGTGAGCATGGTTTTCTAAATTGTTTACACTATTGAAATTATTTGCCACTATTCCGCTGAGTTCATGCTCTTGTGA
>WLWD01000880.1_pt1 | contig 33414 bp, 19 predicted proteins | sample 6712731 | NCBI WGS metagenome assembly WLWD01 (sample SAMN12718690, study PRJNA576275) | sponge metagenome | isolation source: marine sponge | host: Mycale hentscheli | place: New Zealand: South Island, Marlborough, Capsize Point | collected 2014-11-01
GAGTTAGTGGCGGTGGTAAGTCAATGCGCTCTTTGTCCTGGTTATAAGCCGTGCGCAACAGTATTTACTTGAAAATACATTGTCCACTAGACTACTGCGAAGGTAAGTCTGTGTAGGTGCATGTCCAGTTGTGTCAAAGCATTGTGTGTTACAACCACTACTTAGCTAAAGAATATCACAAAGAAAACTTTTAAATAACGTGTATTGTTTTGTTGTTGTTTTTTCCTTCCAAGCAGTTGCAGAGAGTTGTTACTATGGCACTGAAATCCCTTTACCCTGTATGCTAAATTTATATACTGGACCTTATTTCCAGTAGCTTCAGTGTTAGAAGTCAAAATCAATAGTATAGTCTTTAGGCTCGCTCGCCATTTGTGCTCAAGCACATCACTAGTTTATTTATATATATGTTTGGACGTATGTATGTCATTTTGTACTTTGACCCTCCGTATTTTTGTGTTCGCTCCGCGTTCGACCCCGTCCCAATCTTCACTAAACAGAATCCTCCGGTTTAGCGACCATTACCCGTATCACCTTAGAAATTGAATTGTTTACTGCTTTGAATTCTTTTGCGGGTGCAGTTTAAACGCAAAAACTTATGGGAGCTCCATTTCTATTCGAATTAGTTGCTATTTGTCACAGTTATAAGCCCTACTCAACAGCATTTACTTGTAAATTCATTGTCCACTAGAGACGAACCGCGAAGGTAAGTCTTGCGTAGGCATGTTCAGTTGTGTGAAAGTATTGTGCGTTACAACTACTATTAAGAATGTCACAAAGGAAACTTTAAATAAAGTGACTTGATTTTGTTGCTTCTTTTTCAATTCAAACAGTTGCTGGGAGCGGTTACTATGACTTTGAAACCCCTTTACCGCATACGTAATTTAAAAACTTGACTATTATTTTAGTAGCTTGAGTGTTACTTGTTAAAATCAATCATTTAACAATAGTGTAGTTTAAAGCTCGCTCGCCATTTGTGCTCAAGCACACCACTAGCTAGTTTATATATATGTTTGGACGTGTGTATGTCATTTTGTACTTTGACCCTCCGTATTTTTGTGTTCGCTCGGCGTTCGACCCCGTCCCAAACTTCACTAAACAGAATCCTCTGGTTTAGCGACCATTACCCGTATCACCTTAGAAATTGAATTGTTTACCGCTTTGAATTGTTTTGCGGGTGCAGTTAAAACGCAAAAACTTATGGGAGCTCCATTTCTATTCGAGTTAGTGGCGTTGGTAAGTTAATACGCTATTTGTCACAGTTATAAGCCCTACTCAACAGCATTTACTTGAAAATTCATTGTCCACTAGACGAACCACGAAGGTAAGTCTTGCGTAGGTATGTTCAGTTGTGTGAAAGTATTGTGCGTTACAACTACTATTAAGAATATCACAAAGGAAACTTTAAATAAAGTGACTTGATTTTGTTGCTTCTTTTTCAATTCAAACAGTTGCTGGGAGCGGTTACTATGGCTTTGAATCCCCTTTACCGCATACGTAATTTAAAAACTTGACTATATTTTAGTACTTGAGTGTTACTTGTTAAAATCAATCATTTAACAATAGTGTAGTTTAAGGCTCGCTCGCCATTTGTGCTCAAGCACACCACTAGTTTATATATATGTTTGGACGTATGTATGTCATTTTGTACTTTGACCCTCCGTATTTTTGTGTTCGCTCGGCGTTCGACCCCGTCCCAAACTTCACTAAACAGAATCCTCTGGTTTAGCGACCATTACCCGTATCACCTTAGAAATTGAATTGTTTACCGCTTTGAATTGTTTTGCGGGTGCAGTTAAAACGCAAAAACTTATGGGAGCTCCATTTCTATTCGAGTTAGTGGCGGTGGTAAGTTAATACGCTATTTGTCATAGTTATAAGCCCTACTCAACAGCATTTACTTGAAAATTCATTGTCCACTAGACGAACCACGAAGGTAAGTCTTGCGTAGGTATGTTCAGTTGTGTGAAAGTATTGTGCGTTACAACTACTATTAAGAATATCACAAAGAAAATTTTAAATAACGTGACTCGATTTTGTTGCTTCTTTTTCAATTCAAACAGTTGCGGGGAGCAGTTACTATGGCATTGAAACCCCTTTACCACATATACTTAAATTAAAAACTCGACTTTATTTTAGTAGCTTGAGTGTTAGTTGTTAAAATCAATCATTTAACAATAGTGTGGTTTAAGGCTCGCTCGCCATTTGTGCTCAAGCACACCACTAGTGTATGTTGTATGTATGGATGGTACGTATGCTCTTTAAACGCGCGCGGGGGGAACGTTTTTCTCCTAAAAACACGGCTATTTAGGCTTGACTCCAGTTTATTCTGAAACTACAGCATTAAGCAAACCTTACTTTATACTTAAGCTCCAAAGTATGAGAAAATTCCTGCTAAAACGCTTGTTTTCAAGACACAAAAAGTTGATTCGACCGGTTACTATGGCATTGAAGACCCTTTTCCAGACTTAATTTCAAAACTTCGCCGTTTTATGGGGGGATACGGAGTGCCGGTTGTTGGTTGTCAAGAGCCGTTGGTAGTCAGAATGCCGTAGTATTAACAAAATTAACTCTGGCCTTTCTTTTTTGTAGCTAAGAGCTAGTCAACAGTGACTGGTAAATTCAAATAGTCAGATTGGCTCAAATTTGGTACTACAAAAGTTACCACTGCTCAAGAAAATGAGGTAAGAAAGTAATTTTGTATTTGTGTGCTAAAATTGATTGTCTTTTGTTTTTGTAGGTGAGAGCTTGTCAAGAATTCAAGGTAATTCAGATGGTCAAAGTAACTTCAATTTGATACTACAGAAGTTATCAATACTCAAGAATGATGTAAGTAGTAATTCCATATTTGTTGGCTAAAATTACAAATAATAACACTGTTTTATTTTTATCGTAGCTGAGAGCTTGTTCAAGAGTTACTGGTGATTGAGATTATCGGAATGGTTGATGTTTGATACTACAAAAGTTACCATTAATAAGGTAAGAGAGTGATTTTGTATTTGTTTGCTGAAATGAAATGTCATAACTGCTATTATAGTGTTTGCATGAAGTAAGCTAAAACATAGTAACATTTTATGTTACCTAACTATCAGGCTCGCTCGCCATTTGTGCTCAAGCACACCACTAGTAGGGGTGGATAATGCAAAATCGGGTATATGTTATATGTATGTATGTATGTATGTACGTATGGATGGTACGTATGCTCTTTTAACGCGTGCGCTTCTAATTACGTAAGTTAGGTAAAGCGTTCACAGTTCCAGTATTTTTCAATTAACGAGCGCGGAGAATCATACTGCACTGCCTTACGCAACTTTGTTTCAACCAAAAAGTTTACAGCTACTCTCTTCTTGAAACAATTGTGAAGTCTTTGTCAAGCTGCGCTTCTTTGCCACTGCTTTCGAAGTTTATTCAGGTAATTCTGTTTGTTTAGTCTGGGATCAGAGACTTTAGATTCTCTGATGCTAACTGAGAATGGAAAGGGTTACACTGTGCACTACAGTTAGATGTAATTTCTGTCCTAATTTTCTGTAAAAAGAGTCTGCTCGCTCGCCATGCATTTGCGCTATTCGAGCGCACCACTAGTTTATTTGTATATATGTATGGACGTACGTAAGGCATTTTTTACTTTGACCCTCGCGTTTTTGTGTTAGTTATGTGGTCGACCCCGTCCCAAATTGCACTAAACAGAATCCTCTGGTTTATCGATCAGTACCCGTATCACCCTAGAAATTGAATTGTTTACCGTTTTGAATTCTTTTGCGGGTGCAGTTCAAACTTGAAAACTAAAGGGACTTCCATTTCTATTCGAGTTAGTGGCGGTGGTAAGTCAATGCGCTCTTTGTCATGGTTATAAGCCGTGCGCAACAGTATTTACTTGAAAATACATTGTCCACTAGACTACCGCGAAGGTAAGTCTGTGTAGGTGCATGTCCAGTTGTGTCAAAGCATTGTGTTACAACCACTACTTAGCTAAAGAATATCACAAAGAAAACTTTTAAATAACGTGTATTGTTTTGTTGTTGTTTTTTCCCTTCAATTCAAGCAGTTGCAGAGAGTTAGTTGTTACTATGGCACTGAAATCTCTTTACCCTGTATGCTAAATAAACAAACTGGACCTTATTGTCAGTAGCTACAGTGTTAGAAGTCAAAATCATTCATATAAAAGTAGTATAGTCTTTAGGCTCGCTCGCCATTTGTGCTCAAGCACATCACTAGTACCAGTATTATTGAACTAGAAACTCGTTCCTATGTTATTCTCACACGAGTAGTACATAATAAGTTTATTATTCATAGGATACTGCAGAACATCATTCATCCGACTGGCTGTATTCACTCGTAAAATACTAAGCCAACAGACAGTACACGAGATATTCAACTATCAAATGAATAATACCGGGGAGGGTTTGGGGAGATTTCGTTATGATGACGTCGTTGGCAGCGCGGTTGCAAATCTCGCCGCATAAAAGACGGGGTTTTTACCGAGCACACTCTACATGCAAATCTTGAACCGCTTTTTGTCAACCGGAAAAGAAAACTAGGGGGAACAAGATTGCTGCAGCCAATTGAAAGGCCGAATAGACAAAATGGTGTCAGTAACTACAACTCTTCTGATTTTAGCCATTCTGACCTTAAAAGGTATGTTGGTAGAATCGCTCGGAGAGGATAATCGCTGTATTAAAACAATTTGAAAAGCAATAGTAATTAACGGTTCAAGTGGGTAGTTCCTAGAATAAGAACAATTTACTAACTAGCTAAAATGTGTGAGTGCGTCACAAACACCGGTTTACTTTTAAGCTGATACACAACACACTGATACTTACATCTTATCTCATGGGAAAACAACCAAAGGTAAAAGCTATAGCTAGCTAGTAACATACACTACTTTTGCTCACCAATTTGTGGGATTTTGAAATGTATTTTCTGATTAGCTAGCTCGAATTATTTCCAATGGAAGGTGTTTCAAAAAGGGAGAGGGAGTACCACATATCACAAGACAATTTATTCTCATGAAAACCACTTATATTATATTTCAAGAAATATATATCCTTGTTAGCTAAGCTAAACAATACTAGTTTATCAAATGCTTAATCTGCCTAGTGTGTGTCCCCTGTGCCCCAAGCAATAGATCTAGGAGAGGAGGAGGGACCATTGCCCTCCCCCCCCCCCCCCCCCCCCCCCCCCCCCCCTCCTTCCCCCCTCCCATTCCATTACTCCTGTATACCACAAGGACTTAATTTAAAGTAGAATTTAACTTTCATACACAGCACTTACTTCCTTTGGAAATTACAACTACCAAGAGGAAGTGTCTATTTTAAATATTCACCCACACACTGGATTACAACATAGTTGGATACTTATGTCATTTCTGCTTCTTTGTGTACAATATGTATATATAGCTCAAGTGAGCCATGGCAATCAACTACGAATTGTATCTTCAAGTAGCAGCTCCAGAGGTCGTTTGGAGATTTACTACTCCGTCCTTGGAAGTTCTGCCTGGAGGCCATTCTGCAGCACTTACTTCGGCTATTATGATGCAGATCTGGCTTGCAAGAAGCTTGGCTATCAGGGTGCATCCAGCTATGGAAGAGTGGGACAATTGGGGTAAGCTTTGAATGCTATCTAGATTATTATTGTTACTGTGTTGTTTTTGTGTATTTCTTGTATAATTTTTATTGTTGTATTTTATTCACTGAATGGATTTATTTGGTTTTTAATTTTCTTAGATATTCTCAGGGAAATGGAACATACTCTATAAAAGCAGACTGCAATATCTACTCTTTAAGATTTGATTCCTGCTCTAGATCTAGTATTTCTATTTATTCTAGTAGCTACAGTTGCTCTCACTACTACGATGTCGGCATTAATTGTAATGGTAAGACATTGATAAGACTATACTGAATATAATATGTTTAAATGTATGCATTAAAAATAGTAAATTGCTCTAATTGTTTCAGTGGTGAAATTCGCTACACAGTTAGAATGTAATACAAGTTGGTTTTGAAATATAATAGATCAAAACGAAGTTGTACCTAGTATTCTCTGTACTATATTATTAGTGTGTATATGCCATTTATTGCCCATTTCTGTATGCCCACCATAAAGTTATAGTTTTATCTAGCCGTGCTGTGGATATATACCATGGATTTCACGTTCACTTGAATATACACATTAAATGCTTAATATGAAAAGATGAATTGTGGGGACTTCTGTATTGGGATTTGTAGTAGTTAGTCATTTAGTTAGAGTTGCTTTTGACTTCTGTTCTTGAACTCTGTTTTAAAGCCATGACAATAATTGATTGCTTGATAAACTTTGCTTTAAAGTTACAATTCAATATTGCTGCAAGAAGTATATTGCTCACTTCTGTCGATCTATTTAGTCACAAATAAAACTCATAATAGCAATAATTAGGTATTTAAAAGTACATGACACTAAAAAAAGCCTTAGATTTATAAGGACTGTTCAGTAGTTGATAACAATGAACATAAGCATATGGTTGACTTACAGGCACCACACTAAGAAAACGTTCGTTTTTGAACTTGTGGCTTGCATACCAAGATCACTCAAAACACCCAAGGAACTGCTGTTGAGTGTAGAGGTCAATGATTAGTGGTCAAAGATTTGAAGCTTTCCACCCCCAACCCCCAAACCAAGGCTAATTATTTTAATAATATTTTTTTTATTATTATGGTTATTATTAATTTTATTATTATTATTATTGTTGTTATTGTTATTATTATTTTATTACTATTATTATTATTATTATGTTATTACTATTATTGGTGAGCGAGCGGAGTGAGCGAGACACTCTCAGGGGTAACACAATTGAAAATCAGAGATATTTGTTTGTTTGTTGACGAGCGAGTGGAGCGAGCGAGACAGTATTAGGAGTGGACAATACAAAATCGGGTATATGTTATATATATATGTATATAATATGTATGTATTCCTTTAAACGCGTGCGCGGGTGCCGGTTTTTTCCATAAAAACACGGCTTTTTAGGCTTGACCCTTCTTTCTTCTGATACTACAGTTTTAAGCAAGTCTTACTTGAAACTTGGACTCCAAATTGTGAGATAATTCCTTCAAAGCACTTGTTTTTCAAGTCCCAAAAAGTTACTGCGAACTATTAGTATGGCATTGAAACCTTTTACCAAACATAATTTGAAAAACTTCGTCGTTTTTGGGGTCTGCTAAATGCCGCTCGTTGGTTATCAAGTGCCACTGTTAGCCAGAGCGGCTAAATATTATAACCAAGGAAGCCACCACTACTTGGGAGAAGCTGAGGTAAGTACGTAGTTCTATACTAGTTAGCTAAAATTAACTCTGGCTGTGTTTTTTTTGGTAGAGCTGTGAGCTTGTTGACCAGTTACTGGTAATTGAGGTAGTCAGAATGGCTTAAATTGGATACTACAAAAGTTATCACTTCATCATCGTAACACAAATAAATTTTCATAATTGAGTATGTAGACTAAATTTTAGAAGTCACAAACAGAAAATTAAAGTAGCACTGTGTGCTTCAGTGTGGGTGTGCTTACGCCTTGATCTTCAAAAAGACTAACGAAGGTGTTATTTTAAGGTTAGGATGATTTGTAGTAGTAGTAGTATTGATGTATTGGCATGGCCAGAAGTTACTACTTAAATTTATTTAATATTATTTCCATTGTTTGTCCAGGAATAAGAAATAATCATTTATAAGAATTGTTTAAAGTAGGACAACAGAATATTAGCTAGGCTTACTAAGCATCCATGGAGGTCTCAACTTAATACCAGTGGTTTTATTTAACACTTTATATTCCTTCACAAATTTAAGTTGATTAAAATGATTTATACCAACAAATATTGTAAAGAATATAGTTTGAGTATTGAATACTTATTATGTACAAAGTCTTTATAAACTAAAACTGCAGCAAAATATCTAGAAAACAGAACAATTACATGTACAAATTGATCACATGTCAGAGATTTCAAACCAGGAACAGAAGTCAAATATTCTGGATTGCCCCAGCTGACAAAAAAGTGAACTACTAATACAAGTAGAGGTTTAAAAAATGGTGGTTCTCACTGCTGTAGCTGCTCTGATGATGATTATTGTGGCTGTTAGAGGTACGTTGACCAGAATTACAATTCTCCTGTATAACAAAACGCCTTCAGTTTCCAAAAGAACATTCAACTTCCAATGACTAGTAGCTGTTAGTGTGAAGCAATTGTTATATACGTTATACAATAGCTAACTACTATATATCTTGCAACTTATTCTACAGTTGCCATATTTGCATTACAATTTTATTGGAATGTCCTTAAAATTATACGTTTATAATAATGAGGAGCTTGCCAGCAAATTGACAATTCAACAAGTTTTTTATACAGATTTCCTCATGTTTTTGGCAGTTTGATAGGTATTTGACAATCTCTGCTTTTATGGTTTGTTTTATAGATATCATAGCAGGTTTTACAGTTAAGCAGATTTTTGTCAGTTTAGATAACAGGTTTCTTATGTGATTCACTTTTGAAAATCACAGGTGAGTCCTAAAATATCAAAGAAATGGTCCTGAAATCATCAACATTGGGTTATCACCACCTGACCGATATATAGCTATATATATTTATTTATTCCATGCTAGATATCTTCACAATGTTATCTTTAGGTACGTCACAATGAGAACTCGTGTTATCACATAGTGTTATCTCATGGCTATACTAGGCAAGCTCATTACCCTTGTAGTTATAGCATAGTTGTATAATCTTTCTGTCAGTCCGCAGAAAGTGACACTTGGTTTGTATTTTTAAAACATTCGCTCCTTTCACTTAGTTTCGTAACACAAATAAATTTTCATAATTGAGTATGTAGACTAAATTTTAGAAGTCACAAACAGAAAATTAAAGTAGCACTGTGTGCTTCAGTGTGGGTGTGCTTACGCCTTGATCTTCAAAAAGACCAACGAAGGTGTTATTTTAAGGTTAGGATGATTTGTAGTAGTAGTAGTATTGATGTATTGGCATGGCTAGAAGTTACTACTTAAATTTATTTAATATTATTTCCATTGTTTGTCCAGGAATAAGAAATAATCATTTATAAAAATTGTTTAAAGTAGGACAACAACTATAACTAAAACTAAAATGTAAATATTCAACCAAAAAAACATTAGAGCAGTGACAATTTTCAAAAAAATTCTGAATGTTTAAAATATGCTGTTAGTTGGCGAGCGTAGTGAGCGAGACTGTATTAGTTATAGTTTATTTATTTGTATATATGTATGGACGTATGTGTGTCATTTGTACTTTGACCCTCGAGTTTTTGTGTTAGTTATGTGGTCAATCCCGTCCCAAATTGCACTAAACAGAATCCTCTGGTTTATCGATCAGTACCCGTATCACCCTAGAAATTGAATTGTTTACCGTTTTGAATTCTTTTGCGGGTGCAGTTCAAACTTGAAAACTTAAGGGACTTCCATTTCTATTCGAGTTAGTGGCGGTGGTAAGTCAATGCGCTCTTTGTCATGGTTATAAGCCGTGCCCAACAGTATTTACTTGAAAATACATTGTCCACTAGACTACCGCGAAGGTAAGTCTGTGTAGGTGCATGTCCAGTTGTGTCAAAGCATTGTGTGTTACAACCACTACTTAGCTAAAGAATATCACACAGAAAACTTTTAAATAACATGTATTGTTTTGTTGTTGTTTTTTTCCTTCAATTCGAGCAGTTGCAGAGAGTTGTTACTATGGCACTGAAATCCCTTTACCGTATAAACTGGACCTTATTATCAGTAGCTTCAGTGTTAGAAGTCAAAATCATTCATATAAAAATAGTATAGTCTTTAGGCTCGCTCGCCATTTGTGCTCAAGCACATCACTAGTATATCTGTTATAAATGCTACTTTACATTGTTTACAATATGTCACTTAATTTGCGCTAACATAGTAAGTTATTTTTTACTGTAACAACTTATTATAATTTTTGTACAAGTTGGGAATAAAAGAAGTATAAGATTAATACAAGGTTATTCTGTATGGTTTAAACTAGATATATGACAAATTATATTCAATTAGGCATATTAAATTATATCATGTGAGTAAGAATCATTGACCATGCTACAGTTGTTAAAATTACTATTATTACAATTTTAGGCCATACTACTGGTTTAATAGCAACAAGCACAGTCAATTATTATTGGGTTGCCATATTGGTAGGGCCTATAGGTCTGGTTTTGTGTGTGTGTGTAATATGTAATGGTCCTGTGGTCGTTTATCTAATAATCACCAAAATAAAGTCATCTCAATTAAGGACAAGAAATGTCATTCAAGGTTCTCCTAGCTACCAAACATCGGACCTTGCAGCTAATGGGAGAGATGCTGCTGTATCATATCCACCATCTCCCTATACTCAAAGTCAATTTACAGAAACATCTCCGAAACATGAGTATGTTTTGAAAGGATTTAGTAATGGCGGCAATACTGTGTGTGGAAAAGAAGAGGAAAAGAACTAACAATGGTATACATCAACTTACTAACTCACGAATTGACATTTATAGAATGATCATTGAAGTAGTAGCAATATAGTAATAGTATAAACTTGATTGTGTATTCACATGTGTGGCTATATAGCATATCAATTGTCATTGTTAGTAATAAGCTCAACTTTTTCATCAAAATAGTGTATTGATTACTTTGTTCCTAATATTATTAGTTTGTACAATTGGTATGGGAATAGCATAGAGGAGTAGCTATGTCAATAGTCAGTCACACCTTAACTGGCACTGGAAATAATATGTTACTACTGCACTCAACGAAAACTATTACCAATATGCAAACACTTACTAAGGTTGACTTTATCATGCTCATAACTGACATGTAGCATGAAATAAACAGTTGGAAGTAAGGGCACATCACTTCCTTTATACATAGAGCTTCAAAGGTGTATGAACCCTTAGCACTATTATACACTAGCTTGCTAACCATTCAGACTAATCAGGTTTCAATATAGCTGTGCAGTAAAACCATGTAGTTGTAACTGCTACTTTCACATGACAAGTTTAATATGCAGGGGACACTACAATACTATTTTTAGCTATACTCAGAAATAAGTACAGATGTTTGTTGCCATAGCATGCTCTGCACATTAGCCAGCATTATTTGGATGGATGTCTAGCCTAATTTGGCTGGTACTAGTGGATGCCCTAATATTAATAGCAAGCTCCAGTCCGTTCATTCTGATCTGTCTAAAATCACAATAGTTTTTGATAGAAACAATTGAATATTCCTTCAAAATCAAAGTTGACACAAGACAATATACAGAATGATATACTCCATTGTAAGTGCTGTAGGGTGATGATGTTCCATTAGAAAGTTGAGCTCAGTTAGAGTTAGTTTACTTTGTATTGCTGGAATTACTACAGAGCCATTCCTTGAAAGCATTTGATTATATTATGTTGTTTCTATTTAATACATGGATAAAAAACAATTTTCCTGGTCCATAATTGTTGAAGTGATATTCCTCCCTTTGTACGAAATAGATGATTGTATAATTTCTGTAACTGTAGATTTAGTCGAGGAACATGTATATTAATGAAAGAAAGAATAAATGTGTGCCATTTAGGGGTTTAAACAACCCACTATCTTTTATTTCATAAAACAAATTATACTAAATGTGACAGACACACAAGTAAAAGTGTTACATCACATTGAGCACTTTATTCACTGATAGTGAACGCTTAAACTAGTGATAACTACGACTCATTTCAACAGTATCTTGGCATAGCAGCATCGCTCTAGCAACTTCAACACTTTCTCCTCCATATTCTGATCGAAGTCTAGATGGCCTACCATGAATCTGTGCTGCAGCTATAAAATATTGAAGTACTGTCGAACCCCGGTTATTGTCAAGTGCATGCAAATATGCTTGTTGGGAGTAGCCATTCATTTCTCCATATATCCAATCCTCCATTGTATGAGAAAATGAAGGTCATCTATGTGCCAGAGGGAATTAGATGATGATACATTGTACCTTCCTCTTACAACTGTTGTAGATGTTTGACTTACTCTTAATAACACTAACTCAGGAACCTTTTTTGAGAAACTGTTAAATATCCCCACAGGTGATCACTAAACTAGTGTTTGCACAACTGCATCCAACTCCCAATCCTCCAAGAGATTTTTGGTTGCTTGAAACCATATAATTTTAATTTGGTGCCTCAAAGTTGCCTTTGACTCCATCAAAATTTCGAAACACTCTCTCCATGCCAGTTTCATACCATATAGAAATCCAGCTATATATTACATTTTGTTGTTGTTTAATGAATAGTTGCAGGCCAATATGCAAGGTGTGGGAGAAGGAGATGAAAGTGGATTTTACTATGTGATCAAAAAGCATGAGGACATATAAATGCACAGAAAATAGGTGGCAAGCTCATAGCTTCAGTTTTCTTATCAGCCCAAAATTCAAACTGTAGCACTATAAAAGGTCATAATCATTGGGCTTCTTAGAACTTAGGAAAATGGGGAGAAATTGAGTTGAACATCGCAGGATAGTGGACGAAATGACTAGAACAGTCATCTCGTTGCATGATGTCAGTAATGAATATATTATTTAAATTTTAATATAATTTAGCTGATACACTGGCTCTCTCATGTTTTGACATATTAATTAATCCTTAAGCTTATACTATGTATGTACGCATGGTTGAGGATATGGCAGTGGAGAATGGCCACTCCATTGGAGTTAGTAGCTAACACCCCAGGTATAAATACTAATGCACAATGTTGCTATAAATATTCTCTCACAGGCTTAACATAACTTTTCATTAGCATTGAAGTGATCAGACAGGTAGAATAACACACAGACACATAAAAAGGTAGCGGACTTTCAAACACACTGAGAAACAGTCAGACAAAGAGACAAACAGGACTAAGATACAGACAGATGGATTAGAGAAAGACCTGCTTTGCAACTAATGTAACATTCATAACATTATATTTAGCACAACACTAGGGAATAAAGAGCTAATGTATTTCAGATAGCTAGTATTCAGGGGCATAGGAATGTGGTTTCGAATAAGGAGCCCCCCATGCACTTGAGTTAGACCACACCCATTCAAATATTTACTGAATGTACATGTTCATTATTTATCATCACAATGGTTGATGGTGTCATTTGATAGATTGTTGCTGGTTATTAGCTGCAACTAGTGGTGCACTTCAGCATAGATGGTGAGATATTAAAAGCTTTGACTGTCACTAGGAATTGAATCCAGGACCACTTGCTTAATGCACAAGTGCTATGCCACTAAGCTAAAACAACTAACAGGCAACCAAACATTTCAATTCTGCGTTGATAAGGGGTCGCTAGTATGATCATACTTTCAACTGACCAACAAAAACTTCTTTTTCAAAGATTCTTTTAATCTGAGGCATTTTTTCTCTGCTAATTTATCACTTTTCAATTTCTTTCGTAAGCCTTCCTTTATTCACTAGATGTACTCTTTTTAGCAATAACCATTTGCAAAAATGCTCAAGTCTCTAACTAAGATCAGACAAGACAACCAATGGGCAACCAAACAAGTGGTCCTGGGATCAATACCCAGTGACAGGCAAAAAAATTTGATTATGTATTGTTTTAATAAGCGTGTGAAACAGAGAATACATCAAATGAATAAACGATTTCTGAGAAAGAGATTATGAAGATTGCTTTCCTTACATTGATGATTGATAAAATAATGAATAGAATGTCTCAAGGAACTACACCTCTAAGCATTTATAGTTTCTCGTGTCTAGTTTATTTCAAGTCCAAATGACGTGTTTAGTACCATACTGAAGTCAAAATAATATAAGAGTATGCAATTTAACAATACTGATGTTGTTTTTTTAATTCTTATAATCTACTAAGCAGAAATTGATGTGGTCAAACTCTACATGTCATTTCACATTGCTAGAAAAGTATTGCAGTTTTACAGTGGCTCTCATAGTTTCTTATGTATTGTTGATTGACAGAGTAAACAAAGGATGGTTAGTTGACAACTTCATTACTCAGTTCATTAATTTCCCATGATTGACTAACTTACATAATTTGACGCTTATGCAAAAAAAGCTGTCACACATACCATTATATTGAGTTCCAACAGAGGGTATCTCAAGCTGCAAGCTTTGAACAAACAGTCCTCCCTGCCCCAACCTGGAGACAGCAGAGGGCCTCTGCCCTCCAGCTTTTTTTTTTAATATGGGGGTGGGGGCCTGGCCCAGGTGGGGGCTCCATCAATGTATCCATACTTTTTATGCCCACTTTGCAGTGAAATTAGTATTAACAATATATTAATATAAGATGAAAATAAGTAAATGAAAAGTAAATGAAAAGTAATATAATTAAAATGATTTTTTTTTGTAAATAAGTTTACTATTGTTAATAATTAGTAGGAGTTACTGTTCACACAATTATAGAATAATCAATAGATTAGTATATTCAAAGTATCAGCAACAGTAGAAGTCATTTGGGAATTCACTACTCTTATTGTCTGGAGGCCCTTTTGTGGTGGTACATATATACATATTTTTTTGAGCTGAGGATGATTTACTATGCAAAAAATACTTGGCTGTTTGTGTGCCTCCAGCTATTGAAGAGTAGGACATTTGGGGTATGCCTAATGATATAAGCATTTACAAAACGTAGAAATGTTATTGTACAGTACTACTTGTACCCAATTCTTATTATTGTGTGTGGCTTTATTTCTTGACTGGGTAACTTTAATAAGGTAGCTTTTATTTGTCATTATAATAAATATTCACAGAAAAGCGGACTATATTCAATTAGATCATAATTCCTATAGATACCATTCAAATTTTAACACTCGCTTAAGTTTATTACCACATGTGTTCATTCTAATATGATCTTGGCATTTATAATGCTATTTATGGTTTGATATTCCTCAGGACTTTGTTTTAACTATTTATTATCATCCACACACTGATGATGACCATTGTAAAATAATTGAAACATTTGTGCATTTTGTAATTTTTTATGACTAGTGAAAATTCAAAGTAATGGAACTAAGATATTGATAGGTATTAATTTTTATCCTATGATATCAACAGCCAAAATATATTTTGCTCTACATGCTCATAATAAATAACTTAACAAATCATACAAATTGTATTGTTGTGCATCAAAGCTAACAGGCTGATGTTTATATACAATTTATTCTGCTACTATTTTGACAATTCTACATTGTATTACAGTCCATTGCTGACAAGTGTAATTATATTTAGTACATTAACTGCTACTCCCTCACTAAATCCAGAGATATACATTCATGGAAGTAGTTGTTGCTTTCGGTAGCATAGGCGCCAGAGGCGGGTAGGCTATGGCCTCGCCACTTTTCTGCGCTGTATGCATATGGTAAGGGGTAGTCATATTTGAAGGTTGTCGTATATTTAAATGTTGCCATCGTTGTGAAAGCGTGGCTAGTGCAAGTGAGAGTGTAGCACTGTACAGTAACTATATATGTACATACATACACACATGTATGCATACAAACATAAAAGCCTCATTTAAGAGGGAGTATGTAAAGAAAATTGTCGTTTAATAGCGAGATGATAGATCGCTTTATGTCTTAAGTTGTTCTCCTCATGTGCTTTGTTTTTCTGATGAACATTGAATTTGTTGCAAGCATCTTTCCAATTACTGAATCCTGTGCTGATGAAGGTTGCTTCTGTATTTAATGACCATTGGAGCATTTGATTCTCACATGCTTTTTCACAAGTAAAACAAATAACAGTGCCATTCTCTTCTATTTACAGTACCAACAACAATGAAAGACATTGGTGTAGTTATCTCAGATGAAAATTGATAGAACTGATAATAGGCACTGTTTTCTGAAAATTGTCTCTGCATTGAGATTCTTAGCAAGGCAAAGGCATTGCTATATAATATTATTGTCATGAAGGCAAGGAGCCTAATTTCCTCCAGCTTCTGCAGCTATTTGCGAACGAGGATGACAAGCCTACGTTGTGGCTTCAGAGAAAACATGAAAAGTATTCTTCTGGCAAAATTCAAAATGAAATGTTAAAATTTATGGCAAGACATGTTGTGAATGATATAACATCTTCACTTCAAACTGCTCCTTTCTTTTCTCTAATGGTAATTGAAACTACAGATATCACAAACAAGGAACGGGTAGTTTTTGTTCGTTTTTTAGATGGGTGGATCAGTTTTTTGACTGCCCATGAAAAATTCCTTGGACTTTATTGTGTAGGGTCTACTGAAGCTTCTGTAATCTTTAGTGTTACTAAGGATTATGATGACAAGAATGAAAGTATGTTTCAAGAAGATTAGGGGTCAGTGTTATGGTGGTGCTGCTGCCATGTCTAACTCCCAATCTGGTGTTGATACACGTATATTACAAGAAGAGCCAAGAGCTCTCTACACTCACGGTTGGGAATTCTTTATATGGCTTGTTCAGATACCATAACAATAATGTTCTCTCATGTGGAATGCATTGGATATTGTGCATGAAATTACAAAACTTGTGAAGAAATCACCTAGGCGAGCCGGTAGATTGGAATCTATTAAACAGCAATTGAGTTCTGAAAGTCCAGTGATACGTGTTTTGTGTCCTACTAGGTGGACTGTGCATGCTAATGCACTACAAACTATATTTTGCAAACTATGAAGCTCTATTCCAGCTTAGAGAAGAATCTTTAACACATGTTAAGGAAGCAGAAATGAGAGCATGTATAATAGGTGTGCAGTCGTATATGAAGACATTTGATTTTTTTTTTTTTTTTTGGTGTCCTCATTTTTTGGTGTCCTTTTTTTTAGTTGATTCTACGGCATAGTGACAACCTTAGTAACACACTACAATTCCCTAAGCTCTCAACAGCAAAGGTTCAAAAGGTAATGGCAATGACTGATAATACCCTAGAGTCTCTTAGAAATGAAGTCCACTTTGAATTATTTTGGACAGCTACACTAAAGAAAGGAAGAGGACTGTCTGTCAGTGATCCTAAATTACCCAGAAGATGAAAAATTCCCAGACAGCATGAAATTGGTGATTCTGAAGGTGATGTAATTACAGATGAGGAGAGTCATTATCGACGTATATACTATGAGGTATTGGATCACATCATTGATCGAATCAATGCTTGTTTTGAACAGCCTGGTTATCATGTCTATTCCCATATGGGAGCCCTTCTTTTGAAAACCATCAACAAGGAAGACTATCAGAAGATCTTGAGTTTGTTTCAAAGTTTTATGGTCAGGACATCAATGTTGACATGCCGAAGACTCAGTTGACAATATTGGCTAATTCTGTACCTGAAAAAGAAGCAAAGTATAACCTAAGTGATTGTATATGCTACCTTAAATACTTGTCAGAGGGACATAAAGCATTGTTATCTGAAGTATAATTATTATTATCACTTATTGTGGCAATACCTGCTACAAATGCTATTAGTAAAAGGTCATTTAGGTCACTTAGACATGTAAATAATTATTTAAGATCAACTATGTCACAAGAACGGATGAATAACAATGATTTTACATGTACACAAAGAGAACAAATAAATTGGACATTGCAAATGTAGTCAATGATTTTGTACGAGATTCACCTCATCGGAAACAAATTTTTGGAACATTTCTGTAAATGGACAATAATTAGTTTGTATACATGTTTATACATTAATAATGATTCAGTCATTCTCGGCTGAAATAATTATAAAAATAGCAAATATTTCTCTTTTTAACAGGCAATAATTATAGTTAATTGTAACTTAACTTGTTAAGTTACAATTAACTATATTATTGGCTGTTCAAAAGAGAAAAATTTGATATTATTACATAATATTACATTTCCCAAACCCCCCACTCCTTTAGCCTTCCCATTTTCAATAACCTTCCGTACCTATGGGTAGTACATTATGTAATAAGTGTAACCAGTTGTTGTTTCACACTGTATGCATGCCACTCTCTCATTGTCTTACATGAAGGTTTTTTATTCACTTTTTGAATTTATTTTACTATTTAATTAGCTAATAGGGTTATCATAGGCTCAATAGTAGTATCGTTAGTTTTGGTCTATATGCATGTGCAGGATGTGCATTTTTTTCTGCTGCCATTTATTTGATATTCACCAAGAGAAAGTCATCTCAAGTGAGGACAAGGAATGCCATTTAATGCCCTCCTGGTTGCAGCTAATAAGAGTAGCCATCCTGCAGTTCTTATCAAAGAATTCTTCTGATTGGTCCCCTAGCCCGAGCCCTAGCCCTTGCGCGGCGCTATAATTGGTCACGCGCGGTGCTATAATTGGTCACATGACTTTATTAACCAATGAAATGAGTTTTTTGATAAGAACTGCGGGACTGTAGAAAAAGAGCAGTGATGCAGCATCATCTTCACCACTTAGAGTCAGTTTAATGCAACAGCTTAAATGCTAAAAGCTGCTGGTAATGGTGACTGTTACGGCATGCCTAGAAGAAGACAAAAATGACAATAATACATTGTATCAACTTATTAACTTGTAAACTGATCCTTTGTTGTTTATCCTAAGAACTAGTCAGAAGTAGTAGAAACAGGATAATATAGCCTCATCTATATGACTATAAAGCAAATTTCTTGTCGTTGTCAAATTAAATGCAGTAATGTTTATTACATCAAATAAAAATATAAGAAGCCCAGAGTTGCGAGTAACTAGCACAATATGAGATTAGTTACTAGTGAGTATCAAAGATAGCTAACACGCGTCATTGTTCCCCCAAATAAAAAAAATAAAAAAAATAAAAAAACGGTTAGAATTTACTTCTGGTTTTTTTGTAATTGTTGTTGTTTTTCTTTTGTGAATAAATTGCGAGCTCACGTTTTCTATATTGTACGATCGCGAGGTGGATAAAACGGAAAGAACTCGTATCCTGTTTCATATCCTGTGCATACCCACTTCCGACCAAATTTACATATATGGTAAAGGAAGACAAAAACAGTCGTGGTAATAGAAGCCTCTGGGGAATCACTTGTGCTGGCGCCGTCTGCTGGTATAGCTATTAGTTTGTTAGCGCCGGATAATTTCTCTCCCTCTCGTCTGACCTAGCCATGATGAATTCAGTCGCTCTGGCCGTTCTTCTAACCGCGCTGGTTTCCATTGGAGGTTAGTGGAACTTAAAATTTTTAGATAAACCAGTTGGCGTAAGGAGCTCTAGCTAGTCAATATTCCTAGTCATAGGCTGTAAGAAAAAATGGTTTATTTGAGAAGTGAGCAACAAAATTAACCTGGTATCCATCTCTTAGTTAGGCAGGCTAATTATAAAGTGCTTTCTGGACTGTGAACCAATGTAGTGTGGCAATGAAAGGAGGCTAGAATAGATGCATTGCTTCAGCACAATATTCTTTTTTTCACTGGTTTGCATGTGGTGTGGACTTCTCATCCCTTATATGTTACTAATTCCTATGAGGGTAGTCAATACATACTATACTTCTATACTATATGCACTGAACTCTTACACAGGAAATGGTTAGACAGGTAGATCCCCTCTGGCTTCTCAGCCATATCTGTGTTCACAGCGAATGCCACTTGTACATAAATTGTTTTTAAACTTGTGCACTCTAGCATGCATCACAGCTACACATTATCACATGCACACGTGTGTACACAATAACAGATGCTGTGTCGTATGCCTACACATATGCTTACACATGTTCACATTCATACATTTATAACAGTTCCATGCACACTTTGGTATACAAGTTATTGTTAAACATTAGTTTTTATCTCACTCACACACAGTATACATATGAAACATAGCAATCATAACATAAAGCAATTGCTTTCCTTTATGCCCGGCAGCTTGATTTTATCAGTTCATTGTTGTAAGGTGTCAGCAGCTAGCTTGCATGCCTAAGTTGACATACAACTTCATCCAACAGTAATTTGCAGATTTTAATATACAGTAGGTTTTCTTCACTTGTTTGCAACTTAAACAAAGTGTAAACACCATGAGATTCTGCCTTGGGTAGGTTTTTAAGCCTTAAATTTCTCCACAGTTAACCGATTATCGCCGAAATACGCGTTTTTGCGTACCGCGCGAGGGTGCTTCACAGCCCGGGATACGCATTTTTGCGTACTCGCCATTGCACCCGCTTCAATTAGCTACCAGCAGCAATCGCAAGTGTTTCAAGAGCTCCCACAACGCCGTAGCGATTCTCCTGTGAGGTAAGTGTAAGGGAGGCAAGGTTTTAATGACCCTTACCATAGAAATTTTTTTATTATTTGTAGATTGAAATTGTAGCACTGTTTGTGTATAAAGAAAATCAAAGTTACAAAAAAAAAATATGAATAGCTATAACTAATAGACAAAAATATTTATCAATTATTAATATGATATAAACTTGTCAATAAAATTTAAAGACAGCCAAGAAGTCTTCATAGAGGGCAGTGATGAAGAATTTTATGATCTCAAAGAAATAGAGATAGAATAAGGGAGAAGACTTCTCAGGTGTAGAGGTCCGTGGCCAAGAAGTCTTCATGGAGGGCAGCAATGAAGAATTTGATGACCTGGAGGAAGTAAAGGTTGAAAAAGGCAAGCTATTTTAGCTTCGTTTGTTCATACACAGAGGGTTATATAGATTTTGAACAACACTAACCACAAAAAGGTCAAGTTATTATTGCATGAGGATACAGACTTTCTTCCTCCCAGTTCTCCCCTACTTGAAGGTGCCCATAAAATGGATTTCTTAGGAGAAAGTTTCTCAGGTATGAAGAGAAGGAAGTGCAATCTATGTCAAGAACAGTAACAACAGACACATCATGGTACAGTACAGAGGTGATTATGGAGTGTGGCTTTGTCACCATGGGAGTTCAATCAGACTACTTCATAGTATTATCAGAAAAAAATCCTAGAATTGCAAACACAGTAGTCTATATAATTGCTTGTTATGTTATAATATTATATTATTCTAGTATATGGCTCACACAAAAAAAAAATAAACAGCCAAAATCCATAGTTGCTGAATTATTTCAAAGCAAGCGGCTGGTGAACATTTAAAACAACAATATATAGCTATGAAACATGAGGTCTTAGCCTAAACTTTTACAATACTGATGCTAACAATGGTATACTTACCTTGAAGCTTGTAGTTTCCAATGAGTGCGCACTTCATACACTTCAAACGCTTAGAAACTAAACAAAACTTAGCCCGCGGGTAGAGGAAGGCTTTAGCTTCAATCAGTTAATACATCGCCGTCGGTTACTTCGAAGCGTATTGCCTCCAGACAAGAAAAAGCTCAGGCGGTTCAAGCCTCGAGGTGACGGTCACGATTTCTTGTAAACAATTTAGGAGTACGCGCACGTAATCGCGAATTTAATTTCCGGCGTTAATCGGTTAATGGAACTGATCTATTTGATATTAAAAGTTATTTTTAAAAACCTCATTTAACAGATTTTTGTTGTTGTTTATTTGTTTGTTTGTTTTCAGATGTAGAAAGTATCAGTTTGAGGCTTAGTTACCGCTCAAGCACTGGCTATTCTTATGGACGTTTAGAGATGTACTACTACAGTCGATGGACTCCATTCACCATTACTGGTTTTGACATGCATGAGGCAGACCTGGCATGTAGGTGGCTGGGATATGGATATGCATCAAGATATGCCACTGTTCAAACTTTTGGGTAAAGTGATACTTTCTAATTGGAATACTGTCTGTAGATTGATAATGAGCATTTTTTTTATAAAGCACATCAAGGGTAACTTTATATGGATTTCAATTGAAATTGGATATGTTGTTGAAAATTGACTCACACAGAGACAGCTTATTTGACTTGTTTCCTTTTTTTTTTTTTTTTCTTTCCAGGTATACCCAATCCTCCTCCAGCTATTCCATTTATAGTGTCCGATGCTCCTCAACTGCCACTTCATTCAGTTCGTGTTCGTACTCCAGAACTAGTAGCTCTTACTATCGCTACAAAAACGTTGGACTCCAATGCTCTAATTCAAGTATGTTAACTACAATGTGTACTGCTGTTGTACATACGTTGTTGTTACTTTGCTATTATTATTATTATTATTGGGCGAGCAAAGCGAGACTCTCACTAACAAGTCTCAATTGAGATTTTGGTATGTACGGCAAAGCTCAAAGAGGTCAATGCGTGTCCACCCCCGGAGGTTACTTTAAAAAATGTAAACATTAGTGCGGGCACAAGAAATTTGGGAGAAAAGACTTTGAAACAATGCTAGGAAAAGGAAAAATTGGCAAAGAGCTATGGAGACAGAATGGGAGAGACGTTTGTAGTTGGTCTTCTTAAGTTAGCCAAGTTCATGTATTTTTTGGCGGCAGTGATAAGTTATCTTCGTCAATGCGCTGTTTGTATTAGCTATATGCCTTACCAGGGTTTCATCCAGGGCGGGGGACAGGATTTTTTTTTACCCCCCCAGTCAAAATGCCAGGGGGATATCCCCCCCATTTTTTTACTTACCTATTAAAGTTAATTGCCTACAAAAAAAGTCATATTATATTGGAAAAACAATCAGAGTTCAGTATTTGAGTGTTTAGTTGAAGTGACCTGACTAAACTATGTGAAAGCTTTATTCCAATGGCTGTGCAGAGGTAGTCAGCAATCTGCAGCAGCTGTTTGTTTTTTTTGCTTCTTTTTTTTTTTTATTGGGGTTGCTAATGGGGATTGATAGCTGTACTTTCAAGGGCAAAAAAAAGTTAAAAGTTTACTCAGAGTATTTCTGCTTATATTAGTTGTGAGATTAGGGAATCTATTATTTTAGATAGCAAAAAGTATTACTTAAAATTATTACCTAGTCCACTTTAATTTTGACCCCCCCAGACCAAAATTTCTGGATGAAACCCTGCCTAACAGATTTGTTCTTACTTGAAAATCCCCAAAGTCCAATACAACGTAATGCTATATTTACTAGAGCTCTGGTACAATAGAGCATTTTGAACTGAGCGTACTTTGGAAAGGTGACTAGCTCAAACAAAAACCGTTAGTTTGTCAATCCTTACCGTATCATCCTTGGAAATTTGATTGCTTACCCCTTGAAAATCTTTTGTCCAATAGTCAAGTCGCGAAGAGAATACAATGCAGGTCTTGAGCTGGTATATTTAGTGAACAAGTATGTACAAAAGTGTTGTGTGTAGCTAAAGAATAGCAATAAACTAAACTGAAATATTGAATTAACAAAAATTATTGGCAGCTAGCATACAAATTTAAATTCAGTCAGACCAGCTCGCTCGCCATTTGTGCTGAAGCACATCACTAGTTATTATTATTATTATTATTATTATTTTGGCAAGTGAACAAAGGGGATGAAGCCTAACACTATTGGGTGATAAAAATATTCAACCAATGATATTTAGTTCTGGAACTACAAGAAATAGCCATGACCAATTTAATTAAATTTTAAACAAAGACTTCCTACAGTAGGAAACAAAATAAAGTTCTGAATTCTGCTCCATAGAATTGTCATCGCACGATTAAAAAACGGGGGGAAAACAGTATGCCATTTGGTAAAAAAATGGCCATTTTGTTCGACCGGCATTACCGTTTTAATATTTCTTGTTCACCACATGCTTCACTACAAAGAAATATAAAAAATCGTTTATCCAATAAAACGTTCCGATTTTTTTGTTTACAGGCTCCAGAGGGAGAACTTTCCGGTAAAAAAATTTGAAGCCGTCCTATTCAAAGTTGTCTCGCGGAGAATAGTTGGTTCAACCACCGCACAGTATCGATGTTTTCTCGCTGTTAGGACCTTCTCAGGCTTAGATTTTTACTACTGAAAGTCCATCAGTAGCTAACAGAAGACCTACGAAGTGCGGACCTCATTATAGCTGTGTGCCCATCGCAACTTCGGTCTGCAGCTTTTTTTTTGCACTATCTCCGTAGTGTTTAATGGGTGATACAAGGACTTAGCTTGCTGATATAGCTATGGAAGAGTTTCTAACTAGAAAATATCAGTGAATAGACGGAAAAGCTTAACCGTTTGTTTGTTTGTTTTTACCGTTTTAGTATACGGTGTCGGCCGTTTAGTCAAAACAGTACGGAACGGTAAAAACTACGGTAAAAAGACTACCATTTGGCGGTCGTACTAGAGAACAGAATCTGGAACTTTATTTTGTCTCCTACAAATTTTTCAAGTAATGGAAGCTGCTGAATTATCTTATTTATCATGAATGACACAATTTAGCTGTTCTCACTACTTCGAATATTATTAGCTCCTGACAACAAGTTTTTAGCTATTAAAACTCGCAGTGTTTTTGAATTTACATCTAATGAAATGCAAAGTCAGAATGACCAATTGCCACATCTTTAATGGTGGCCGCACATAGCAACGCACACTGCCGTTAGATCCAGACACTACTTTATTCCCCACCAATTCCCCACCATTCAATAATACTCGAGCAGGAACGATCGCGCAGTTGCAGCAGAAATATACTTCGCAAAGTTGTGGTGTCGTTAGCTTCAGGTTTTCCCATAGCCATTTAAAACAATACTCCATGTAGTAATCCTCTTCTGAACTCGTGTGGCAAGGTGCATCAGGCTACCTCTCCTCCTGTAGCCTTTCTCCAGGCTCTGTACATCTAGGCTCGAGCGGATGGATACAGCAGGCTTCATTTCTGAGGAGCGAAGACTTCCCAAACTGCACAGCTCTATGAGCTTCACCTCGGGCTATCTCCAAGAAACTGCCCTCTCTTCTGACTCTCTTGTTATAGTTGCATTGATGTTTGTTTGCTCTTGATATGGACGGGCTCCTTTTAGACCCAATACACAGGAACTGAAAAAAAATTGCTCACTTACTAGTAGTACGAGATGGGGGCAGGGTTATTTCATAAGAATTGCGAGTGGAATTGAAGTTCCAAATTTTATGTCAGTTTTTCTTGGAATCTAATAGCGAGAACGACCATTTTGTTTTACACATGGGTAGACCTCAAAAAAAATGAACTGCACCACAACTTGAATTTTTCAATATCATATAAAATGAAAAATTGCGAATAAATCATGAAGAAATAAAAAAGAACTCATTGTCTTGCAATAGAGTATCGGCTTGGTTGGTGCACAAAATTGCAGAGCTCCAACTTACCTCACCGCTCCGAAAAGGTACTACCAAGTTTTATCACTGGGCCTCAATATTTCCTCCAGATTCGTTCCAAAATTAGATACTTTGTCCTTTTGTTGTAGTAGAAAAGCCCCAGTAAGTATATAATAGTAGTAATCATGCAGAGCAACCATAAAAAAAATGCATAGGCTGTGTGTGGCCACCCTCAAGAGGATTTTAAAAAAAGAAGCGATTTATTTTCTAAGAATTTTTTTTCTTAGTGCTAAAATTTGTCTTATTATTAAAATATACCAATTGTTTATTACAAACCTAATATTGTGTAGAACATAAACACTCAAACTTCTACTAGTATACAGTGAAATCTCTCTGCAAAGGCCACGCTTGGAAGAAGTTTGAATGCTTTCAAAGGTTATTTCTTATAGTGGTAGATCTTTTTTTTCTTCTATTTATGCCTGAGTTGGGTTGCTTTTTGAAGTCCTTATGAATGAGGTTCCACTGTAGATTATTTTGTGTATAATGTGGTTCGCTTGCTGCTGAGATACTGAGAAGCAGAAGAGCTAGAAGAAGGAGATATAGGCAATTTATGATTAAAGAAGAAAGCGCAGAAGACAGTAAAGGAGAGAGATAGGAAAAGCTGAGATGGCTTAGCAAGACAGAGAAACAGAGAGAAAAAAGTTATGAAACCCAACCTAACAAATATTTGGTTGCCACTGGGAATCGAACCTAACAATTGATAAAAAATACCTTAATTTGCAAAATTTAGTAGATCAGGTGCTGCCACAGTATGGCAGGGTACTTGCTAGTTATGATAATTGTTATAATTAATATAACTATCAAATTAATAGTTTAAAAAGTATTATTATTTACACGATTTCTTTTTCAGCCTTTTATTCATATTCTCTCTCTTTCAAAGGCTTTATTTTTAAACAATACAGAATTAAAAGTGTTTGGCAGAGCGCTTGTGCGTTAAGCAAGCAGTCCTGGGTTCGATTCCTGGTGGCAACCAAATATTTTGAATTTGTACTTGTTAAAAAAAAAACCTGTGAAAGAGAAAGATTATATTTAAGTATTGTTATTATTATTATTATTATTATTATTATTATTATTATTTAAAGGGAGCTCTGTCAGACTTCTTTCTAGCTCTGGTTATCTTGCAAGCTCTACTGGTCGTCTACAGATTTTTATAAACAACACTTGGGGAACAGTCTGTAACACTTACTTTGGTAGCCGGGAGGCTGGGCTGGCATGCAGTCAGCTGGGCTATTCAGGGTACTTGAGTTATCAATCTGCAAGTAGTTCATAATATCAGTAAGTATAAAATTGATGTGCACTAACAATGTTTAGTATGTTATTATGCTTGATGAAATTTTTAAATCTTATATAGTCAAATTATATACACGTATAATTGATATATGTGACCGGCTCCCAGAAAATCGACCATTTGCAAAAAAAAATGAAAATTCATTTTTTAGCTTCAGTAAGCCCAAAATTTATCAGGAAGTACGATGAGCCCTTAAGCGTTTTTCTCCGATGCTTCTCCGCAAAGATACAAACAAAAACACTACACGCGTTTTCACCAATTAACCGTTTGTTCTTACGAGAAAAATCACTTTACAGCAAGACGCCTAAAGTCCGTAAATTTCTCCGCGTCACGGTTACGCCCACATTTGCCGGGTAAAAAATGGCCGTTTGTTTACTCAAACCACGTTCTCTATAGATTTCTAGCCTTTTGGCCTTCTTGTTCACTAACTGGATATGCTGTAGCGCAAACTTTCAGCACCCAGAAGGTTTGTAGCGTTAGCTATTCTCTCTGCCATATTGGTCGACACTATTAGGCTGGAGCTATTTCGCGGGAGTTGTTATGGTGACTCTGTGATGACGTTTTTTAACAGTTCGTTCACGGACCGCTTCAAAAGACAAAGTAAGTTTAGTGTATGAAAACGCTATCTACTAACGCTGAAATTGGGCACAGAAGTCGAAAAACCCTTGTACTTACCCCTGTTAAAAAAATTTTTAAATCCAGAAAAAAAAATTTTTTCGGCTTTTTTTCGGCTTTACGCGTTTCAATAATTTATTGCAAATGGTCGATTTTCACGGAGCGGGTCACATATTCTTATTGAAATTATTGCTATAGCAATTTTAGCCTGTTGTCCATATATATATATAATATATATATTATATAATACTTATTACATGAGTCAGAGTGTGATATGATAAAATATTTCAAGAGAAGGCTCATTTATTTTCACGAGCCAGAAGTAAGTGAAAATGGAGCCTGAGAGTGAAATATCTAGCCATATCACTCTGAGAGTGTAATAAGTGTTTTATTCCACACTAGATATCTTCACTGCTATAGTTAGTACTAGAGGACTGGTAATTCACAGCTAAAATTGATTGTAGGGGCTACCCACACCTCCAGCTAATATTTTAGCAGCTGCTCTAACCCAGTTGACTATACTAGGCTACACAAGAGGAAGGTAGAGGTAAAAACCAGGAAAGTGACAAGTTTGGTAATGAGCTTGCTCAGTACAACCCTGAAATATCATGAGGGATCATGTACCTAAATATATCATTGTGAAGATATCTAGGGTGGAATAAATATATTTATATGGTTGCCTATGACTATTAGCTATAAACATAAAGTTTCAGTTCTGTATGTACCTAAAATAACCTTTTACAGAGTAATACATGTACTTATTCCAAAGATTTGAAAATAGAGACATTTTTTTATCTCCATCATTATATAACTTAATATTTTTTGTTTTGGTATGTATATTCTTTCAGCGGTCCAATTTGGTATGGTTTAACTCACTGTTCATATTCAAGCACAGATCTACGGAATTGTACCAGTTCAACTGGGTCAAACTATTGTAGTCACAGTCGAGATGTCATCCTTAGTTGTTACGGTATTTCTAAATATATTATATATATATATTATAATTTAATAATTCAGGGATTATTCTAAGCCTATATCCCTCCCCTCCCTCCTACCTTAAAAATGTGACCGGATTTGGGAAAATCCGCCTAAACGCGGCAAACAATTTTTTTCAGTATCCCCCGGTAAAGCCTTATGGGTCGATTTTTTTCGAAAAATTTTTTATGGCAGAAATGGATAGACACCAGTTAGGTCTAGCTTTGTAAGCTCTGGCGTGCTCTAGAACTCACACTAGGAGGCTAGAAACACTAGCCGGTTGGACTCGTGTACGGAGAGTTGCTAAGAAATTATTGGCGGGCTTTTCACTAACAGCCGGGAAAAAACTGTAGCTAACTAATTCACTTGCTATTCTACATAATTCACGTACTCACACAATTCTCGTCATCATAGGAGCCCTGCATTAAGCCTTTTAGACTTCTTTCAATCCGTCTGTAACCGATTTATTCTATAGTGTCCCGGAGACACGCAGTAATAGTATACGGACACAAGCCACGCCCCCTGACCTTAGCAACGCCTTTACCGGGCGTTTTTTCGAAATCAGCAATAATAAGTTTAGCAAAAATACTGAAGTGTTGTAGTGCGTAGGGTGAAGACGGCTTGTGCTACAGCTTCCAAATTAGGAGGAAGGCATCCCAAGGCCCCGTGCAGCCTACTGGTAGAATAAATTAGAAAACTTTAGATGCCGCGTTTAGCCGGGTTTTCACAAATCCGGTCACAAATTATCTTCCTTGATACATCTTCATGTGTTCTAATCCTTTGAAATTTAAAAAGTTTTGTGCTGATTTCCTAGAAGCTTTGTTCTGAAAGCAATCCTCACACCTTACACTATTATTGCATTTATGTTTATTTTGTACTCTTTGTACTCAGGTTCAACACCTTCACCTTCATATTATACTGTTTCACGTAAGTCAATCAGAATATTAGATGATATTTTTTAAAATAAGTTTAGCACACCTATCTGTATTTTCTTATAGGGCAAAAAATAAAACAACTTAATAACTGCTGGAAATTAATTCATGTTTATCTCTTCTACAAATATGTAAAACATTGCAACACATTAATTTTGTTGACAAACCTTTTGGCATTGATTGAACTTTATGGTCTTTTCATAAGGCGAAATTAATTTTAACCTTTAAGTTCCAATACTACACACATTGCATGTTTCAGTCTCTGCATGTCAACGTTTGATAGCATGTAAACAAAAGTTACAAACACTGCTTATGTATACTGTGACAAAGCCATCACATCACCTATGTTTCATTTCTTTACTTGTGTATTTTATTATGTGTGTACTTGTTGATGTAGACATGTATTTTCTACTTACACATAAGTTCTTGTTTTACATATTTAATTTGCATATTTCTTTGTACTTCTTACTGACTTTATTTCCCATTAATTGAATTAGTTTTGATTTGCATGTGACTTACTCAAAAAAATGAGGGCTAACATTGTAATGCAAGCTTAATTGTATTTATCTTAACATTGATTATTGATTTGTTCTGTTTTTATTATAGCAACTGCTAGTAGTGGAAGTCTGAGACTAGTTTCTAATAGTTACTACAGCTCCCGTCTTTCCAGCGGTCGTTTGGAGATCTACTATTATTACAACTACGGATATTCTTGGGTGCCATTTTGCAGTTTTTATTTTAATACATACGATGCAGATCTGGCATGTAGAAAGCTTGGATTTCTGAGAGCCTCTCACTATGGAAGAGTAGGAAACTTAGGGTAAGATGTTTACAGAAGAGTGTGTCAAATATATAGGTGATAGATGTTAACTGATGATAATTTTGGCATTTCCAAGCGAGGTTTGGTCATTAGGTGAAAACTCGGAGTTATATGAGTTTACCTAGTAGAAAAATACATATTTCATACTGTATTTGAATAATGGTGTAGTAAATGTGACCGTCTCTGTGAAAAGGGTCCTTGTCACGGAAAAAAAAATTTTTTAGTTAGTTGCACTAACGCAAAGCTCGTTTCATGAGCTTTAAAATGAGCTATTAAGCGCCTCATAATTCTCATTGAAAGCGGAATTACGACTGTTTTTGTACCCGGCTTTCTTGATTACGCTTTCCAAAAGAAATCGAGAAAACGCCCGTCAAAGTTGAGCTTTCGTTGTGATTAACAACATCCGGTTTTCCCCGCATACGGATGGGTTGGGCTTCGGTCTGGCTGTGGCTACCATTTGCCGGGAAAAGAAGTAAGCATGGCAGAACGGCTCTCGTTTGCGTTGGACTTTTTCGAAAGCAAAGGTAAGACGTAACAGCTCTAGTTTAGTGGTAGTTTTAGAAAGGGAATTTGATAGTTTGGCTAAGCTAGCCATATTTTTAGTCCGGTGTTGTTATAAGCTAGTGCCTCGGTGTTGTTATAAGCTAGTGCCTCGGTGTTAGAAATCTAGTTAAGCTGGCTACTTTGTCTCTATGCATTTTAGTTGACATTTGCCAGTGTGTACAGTGTGATGTCCTGGCGGTTATTACCATGGCAAAAATATACAGTTCAAGCTCAAACTCTTTATACTGTCTAGAATGTTTACATGAATAATAAAGAAATGGTTAAGGTTTGTAAGTAAATGCATGGCTATTGTGACTATGATGAACTTATAGATGAGAAATTAAATTTATTTATTTGGACATGTTCTGGCATTGTGACCAGGTTCCCTGCAAAGGCCACAATGACGCTTGGCTTTAGGACTGACTGAAGACGACTCAGGTACAGAATCAAGCCCTTCACTAGTTGCAGCTACTGGATTGGGATTGGGAGTTCCAGAACGAGAAACTGGTTTTGGAAATGCAGGTAGAGGACATGTTGTGTCATTTTCAGAATCTGGACAAAAAGTACGTATATGGTCATACAGGTACCACTCTCTCTCTTGCGACAATCCTTTTGGAAAAATCTGCTGTGGTAATGTTGATGGAGGTGGAACCCAATCATCCTTCAGAAGAGAAATTCTAATTTTCTTAGAGTCGCAACGTTCCTGAACTTGAACAACACCTGGACAAGAGGAGTCAAAGTGGAAGTGTTGATAATTCGTGATCCCAAGTAGTCGCCTGAAGTGCACGGCAAAATAGGACGACCAGTCGAATATGGGAACAATCAAAGTTCCATCTGACAACCCAACAAACTGGGTGTGGTTACAACCAGCAGAAGCATTAACACACTTCCCTAGCGAATCAAGGCTACCGATGTCAGTCTTTCTGTATTTTTGTTTCAGTAGCCCGAAACACCAGTCTGGTGAGAACTTAGTGTGTCCAACTATGAGGAAGGAGAGCAAAATTTTGGTATGCCTATTGGTTAGAGTTCTCCACAACAGATACTGCACCATGATGTTGTTCTTATTTTGTCCACAGCAGTTGTCTGCGTGCAAACAAACTTCATTTTCTCCAAACCCATGATTCTCAAAAAAATGGTGCAACTGACTGACGACAATGTTTGCTCCCTTACCACAATCAAATGCTTCATCTGTCAAGTAATTCACTTGTCTGGGAACTCCTTCGCAATGAATGCCAAAAATGCTGCATTTTCTTGGAACAAGGAAGTACATGGGGCCTGGTTGCAGTGGACTAGACGGATAATGAACCTAAAAATTAATAAAATTCATTAAAATTTTGTTTCCCTGACACCCTATTTTCAACAGTGAGATAATGTATCAACCACATACCATTTGTGCATAGTCGAAGGAATAGTGGACCTGTATTGTGTATCAACCACATACCATTTGTGCATAGTCGAAGGAATAGTGGACCTGTATTGTGTATCAACCACATACCATTTGTGCATAGTCGAAGGAATAGTGGACCTGTATTGTGTATCAACCACATACCATTTGTGCATAGTCGAAGGAATAGTGGACCTGTATTGTTTTTGAATTCTCTGGGATTTTGCAAGACAAAGGTGGAAGTTGAAACAAGCCATTCGAAGTGAACTCTGAGTGGAGTGAAGTAGCGCAGTCTTTCACAAATTTCCGGTACAGTGATCGTTCAGCAGCAACAACTTGAAGATGGTCCAAAGCTTTCTGCAAAGTTTGATGTTTTTCAATGTCTGTACAATTTGCCGAACGTAAGATGAGGTGACTGTTTTGCTTGCACTGCCAACAGAGGTCTGACATGGGACGCATCATTATAATGTCTGGTAGCAGTGACTTCCACAACCGACAAAAAGTATTGTAAGCCACAACATGAATATCTTCAACCCCCTCGGATGCTGCCTCATAAAGTCTCCAAATCTGCTTTTTTGATTTGCTCGATGGTAAGAGCTTCATTTCACAGGATTTGTATCCTGGAATACGTCCAGGAAGAAGAATGGAGTTTTCTTCAGCATAGTTGGCAATGAAAGCTAGAACTTGTTGGACAGACTTAAAAGAAAGTGTGTGTGATGGAAGGCGTTTCAAATTTCCATGGACACGAGGCAGTATTCCTTGTACATGAAAACTCTTATACAGGTTCTTCAGACGCTTGCTGCCTATAGAATGGAGAAAGAGGAATGCTTTCAAACAAATTTGTTTTCCCTGATGGTGGTAGGCAAAGTATGGTCTTGCTCTGGGAGTGGCTTTGTGGTGGGATTCAACAGACACAGTGTCATGATTGTTCATTAGAGCTTGCAATTGCCCTAAAATGACCAAGTCTAATTCAGAACGAGAAAGTTCTTGGCATTGCAGTCGTATTTCTTGTATGTGAGAAACTGAAAATTGCTTCACACAACTCTTACCGTTCCACTTAGAACAGCCGCAACCATTCTCAACAAATTCAGAGATGTCATCTGTAATTTCAGCAGGGGAATCTTCCAAAGACATTGTAGACATCCTACTCAAAGCCACCTCATGCACGTCAGAATTATCAATGATTCCTACTTCACGTTGGGAACATTCCAATAAGTGAGCATCAGATTCAGTTTCATCCAATTCATCCATAACATCCATTTCATGCATAGCATCCATTTCATTCATAACCTCTGTTTCATCATAACTACTTGTGCCATTAGAAATTCCTATGTCTGTATTAATAGTTTACTTTTATACACACACACACACAAAGTGCTTTAAAAATACCTTCTAAATCTGCTAAACATTCACTCTCATTTTCATCCATGTATGTAAAATAATCCTCAACCACAGCCTGCAAGGCTGCTTGATCCCCAGGGGAATAAAGGCTAAACTCATTCAGAGCAGAAGCGCACACTTCACCAGAAGCCATTATCGCCTTTAGATTGCTAACCACTTTCCCGCGCTGCTTCTGCGTTGCTATAACTACTAAAAAAAAATTTCCGTATACGCGCATGACTTTAGCAATTTATAATTCGTATACGCGCAACTTAGCTTCAGCGTTACGGGCGATTGTTTAGTGGCGGTGTTTAGCCAACTGTTCAACACAGTTCTCAACGTCGGTGAGTTATGAAACTCGGTGAACTGGTATTTCAAAGGTTGTTCTTTACGATGAATAGAACATATTTT
>WLWD01004404.1_pt1 | contig 33383 bp, 11 predicted proteins | sample 6712731 | NCBI WGS metagenome assembly WLWD01 (sample SAMN12718690, study PRJNA576275) | sponge metagenome | isolation source: marine sponge | host: Mycale hentscheli | place: New Zealand: South Island, Marlborough, Capsize Point | collected 2014-11-01
TGAGTATTATTTGGAAATTAATACTGAGATTTGGGATACATTAACCAAACTGTAATTCATTTCAAGATGCGTACATGAGTTTAGTTAGAAATATAAAATATGGTTTAAACTCTATAATGGGGGCATGAAGAATACATTTAGTTAGAGCTTAGTGTACAAGATAAGGCAAAACTTTTTTTATCAGAATAAACATGACTTAATAATTGCAAAATTATCCAATATTTGTAGGGTAACTCTTCAACAGCATCTATCACATATCTAACTAGTTCTATAACAGCTACAGCTGCCTTGTTACATAGACAGATAATAATAAAAAATATAATACTCCTTTTGTTGTTAAACTAGTCATTTATTGGTCTGTAGTTTAATCACTTGAAGTTGTATCCCCCAAAAATAATGTCTGCACTAGAGACATCATAATGTCCAAATAATTTTTTTCTTCACTTACTTCATCTATGATTCTTGACCCAATTCTCTTACTAACAATAAATTGATGCATTAGTAGATTGTACACGAGTGAATGCAACACATATGTGGTACTAGTGCTCTCTCAAAACTGAAAGACATAAATAGTACAAATTCCATCTTGGTAAAAGGCACAGACTACAATTCCTATCAAAATGCCAACCATTAGCAATTTTGAACAACTGGCAGGTCATTAGATCTGACTTCACACCAAAAAACTATGTACATAATTTTAAATAATAACTCAAGTTTAGTTGTATTAAACTCAACAAGTACACAGGACATGAATACTTGACTAGCATTCCATAGACAAGTTATAAAAAACATGCCCACTGTATTGGACAAACTTTTAATAATGAAAGTTTATAAGTATCCCCAATCTAATATGAGGGCACCTTTTATTTAATTGTTTACACACTTCATTAGTGTATAAGTTGCAAGGGTGTAAATGTATGAGCCAAACAGATCAATATGTCATAACATCAAACATATGCACCTTGAAGTTGTATGTGATGTAGCTACAGCAAGAATACCTTCCCAGGAAAAAAATCTTAGAAAAAAATATGATTTTATACAATGTCTGATCTCAGCTATAATATAATCTTATAAAAGTACAAAGTACACATTCAACTTCCACTGGTACTTCATGATTGGTACTTCAATTTTGATTTTGCAAGTACATATCTGATACTAGTAGCTGTTCTTTTATCAGACCACTGATGCATAAGCAAGTTAAAATTGCAGATAAATAGTTGAATTTAATGATACAATAACCTTGGAATAGGAAGGTGAAGTAGTGAAGTAACCCTTTCCATAGACAAGCAAAAACAAAAACAACTTTTAAGCATATTAATGCAGTCCTAATTCATCTTCCTGATTGGCGTGACCATATAGTCGGTTGCTTATACGTCAAATGAATCTTCACATAGTTGACACATAGGTAGCCTGATATATGCAATATTTTCTTGTTTCCCAATACGTGCAGCTATATAGTGTGCTTGTTATTATAGGATTATATTAGCTATAGTCAGTAGGTTAAAGGAAGTTTTACCATACCTATAAGGTAAGAAACAGCTGTAGTAATGAACAAAAACACCTCACAAGTTGCATGATTACTGCAAATACTCCTAAAAGAAGAAAAATAGTAATGCTTGCAATGTATATACATATACAAATATATACTTAAAAGTATTCACTATTATTCCAAATTTAGTCCAAATACTATCTAGCTAGTAGTTAATTGTTAGCTGAAAAATGTATTGGCAAGCTAAATCATAGCCAAGTTATAAATTAGGGCTCTAGTCATAATACTCTACTAAAATGTGTGCAACAAATTAAATTTAAACCCTAGCAGCTAATCCTGAAAGCAACCTGCTGCTTTCCTCCATTTGCGTTATGGTATAGAGAATCGGATAGAATCTCTTTATCTTTTTGTTTGAAAATATAAATGTAACTTAGCTTTAAGGCTTCCTACATACGTTCAGGTTCTGACTCAGTGGGGTGAATAGGGTGGCATGTCAACTCTTCCCACTCTAAACTCTAATGGTATTCATTCTATTTTTTATTGTTAATGAATACACTAATGAGGATATTGTCCTGTAAATTTGCAGGATAAAATTAGATGTGAGAATTAGTAATAGCACATTTGTTCAACTGTTGTGAGTAAAGCATATGCCAAAGTGGGTGTGGTAGCAACAATTAAAATTTGAAGATCACAACCCCCTTTATAAGTTTTCTAGATAAACCACTGAATTGTATTGGTCAATGGGTGACTCACTGCCTCTCAAGATCTTATTGAGGTTGGATCAGTTGCTGGGTTATTAAACCCAGCCTGCTTCCTAAGTTGTCAAAGATACCTAAAATAACAGGATAATTGGTTGATGTCGTTGACAACTATAAGCCAATTAATTATAATCTAACAGATTATTGGAAATTTTTTTTTTAAATAGCTAGCTGTGTGGGCTTGTTTTTGACCCAGAATGTTGGAATAGTTGGTAGTTTAATTATGTCCAGAGCAGCATTAAATAATCTATTGAGTTATGTCACATATACTTTAATTCAGAGCATTAAAGAAATAATACTCTAAAGATACTTACCTTCCACTATTAGTACTATACACACAATCTCCCTGCACTCCATAGAGCCGTATAAATGCACAAATTTGACCCGTACACAATGAAGCACCAAAGGTGCGAACAGTCAGCGTTACTATACAGTATTTAGCTTGCTATTACAAAGACCCAAAGAATAATTTTGGGCAGTATCAATATGCCGATGTGTAGCTTTATGTAAGTCGATATGTGGCCCGTGCAAATCGATATGTAGCTCTTGCTATCAATAGGTAGATATAAATGTTGTCTTTATAAGGAAACATGCAAAATACATTCACCTATTCAATGAGTAACTCCAACCGTAACAAATTACAGAGACCATGAAGCTAAACAACCACGGGTAGGGGCAAGAAATTATTTGCTCACCGCACGAGCACAGCGTGACAAATGGAGGCGCTATGAACAATTGCTACCTCTCACGCATGCGCGTTTAGAGTTGATGCGGTAATCTAAAAATATTGTGTATGAGGGTGTGGCTAAAGAAAAAGACAGGCGGAAACCAGCCATTCAGTTTGTGTGTCAGTGTAACTCTAACTGCAGAAACACTACAGGTATGGAGGACGGTGCTACCAAGGGAAATTGTGGCTCCGAACTCGGTGCTAAGGTGAGAAGACGTTGCAGGGTTGAAGTTACGTTGATATTGCCAGGATAGCTAGCTTTCAGTAGCGGTAAAAACTGAAGTTACTTTGATGTAACTAGCTATGCTGCAGCAGCATCTGTAAGAGCGCACCTCATACTTCAATTAGTTATAATAGCTTGCACAATCTACATACTATACTAACAGCTATTTTATGTGACAACTAAGCTACCTAATCTGATAGTTAATAGCTCCAAGTCACACTTATTTAAGCACCAAACTGTTAGTTGAGGCACAATTTTTAGTGTATAAGTAATACAGACTCTATTCTCTGGATATTGACTGGTAAAGTTAAGCAAGTGCATGTCATTACTCTCTGTGTCACTATTCTCTGTGTCACCATTATCTGTGCTCATCATACCTGACTGGGTATCTTTCGAAATCTAATCATATAGCACATGCAGTAAATTAATTAGTACTGTGCATTCAGACATTGCCACTTTTTGTTATTATTTTGTAATTTAGATTTTGAGCGTAGTTAGTAAGTTTTTCGTCTTATAAATCCTGTTTCTGGGACTTGAAATTATTCTTCTTAATATCAAAATGCTTGTTTCTTTTTATTGTTGGTATTGTTGCTCATTACAAACAGGTGATCTTTATCTTTCTTGATATTGTGTGTTTTCTTTTTATGAACTGAGTAATACAACATTGAAGTTTATATTCATGATTAAGATTTTAATTAACATAACCAACTTTAAACTTATTGTAGTATGATACAGCACCTTAATTGATTCTTTTCATGCATTGTGTAACCATTTAGCTAGTTATTCACATACTTTAGATGTAAACATTATCAATAACTTGCTCTACTTATACCAGCTCTCATCATTCTTTTTAGTTTCATTACTTTGAAGGGCAAACTGAGCCCGAAATATTATAGAATATTATTGCAGTAGTCAAATATTGGTCAACTGGAAAGTAGCTGGTGCATCTAGCCATTTGAGTACTTTAATTAACCTGGATCCCAAATATCAACTATTTTGAGTCGATTACAAACATTCGTTGTGTTTGATTACATCTAAACTTGTAAAGCTTGCAATGTTCTCCATTATTTTGTAGTTATAGCCATCAAGTATCCATAAACTTTGGTAAATGGTTAAAATTATAGTAGCTTGCTTTTATATCATTACAGCAACTTATTCCAGCAGTGTCTCTGCACTGCATATAAAACAAAAAAATAGCCAGTTTTTGTGTCTTTTTATTGAACATTTATAATAGTGACCATAGCTACTTGAAAAATATTATTTTTTAAATGAACTAATATGGGAGAGTATAATTATTATCATTTTTAAATTTTATTATTATTATCACAACTATAACTATTATTTTTATTAATACTATTTGTGGGAACCACCCACATTCAGAAAAAGTAACTTGTTTAGCTATTTATGACACATTCAGAACAAGTAACTTAATCATTATCAATAATTATAATTATAACACAAAATATTATTATTGTTTCTAATGTCACACAATTTGACACGTCATTAATGTCACTTCATGACACCACACCTGTTCTAGGAACTATGTATATTTAGGACATGCTATTTTTGCATCACCCACTGGGCATGTGAATGATTTCAAAATATATGGCTGGAGCCCATGTCCAGAATTCAGTTAATATAGCTACCTTCATTTCGATGATCAAGTGTTGTTTAATTGTTACTTTGTAAAACTCAACTTTGCCAATATGAAGGGAATTGTTGGGCTAGTACAGTGTTGTTTTAGTTAACTTCAACTAAAATCAAAACCCCTTAGTTTTGGGGTATTTTACTTTTGGTAAGAATAACTAAAACTAAACTGTAGAAAACGTAAAACTACCAGTAGAGTTGATGACGAAACTATTACTACGCAATTTTTATTGTAAACAATCCACCTTGAATTATGTCATTATTAGATGAAAATTCCCATGAAGTAATTATTCTCTAAACTACAAAACAAATATCACACTTTATTTATAATACCCAAGTTTTCACAGAAATATGCCATTTTTGAAGTTCTTTGTGAAAACTACCAGTACTACTTTCTTTAAGGAGTCTCATTATTGCATAATTTGATAGGCAACATAAATTAACTAAAACTAAGACAATTAATAGTCTACATGGCATTGAAGAAAAACTAAAAACTAACTAAATCTTCAGGGAGAATGTGGGGAAAAAACTAAAACTAAGCATTCAAGATATTTTTTAGTATGAATAACTAAAACTAAGAAAGTCTGGAATCGCTAAACAACACTGGCTAGTACATTGTGGTAGTTACTAAAATTTTGCATCAACCAAGGTGGCAGCAATCAACTTTTGCTGTCATCACTGTACACACTGAGTGGGACAGACAGAAACCCTGCCAAACCCGCCCTGACCGTGACACTATTATTATTGTTATTGTTATTGCTATTATTAAATATTATTATTATTATTATTATTATTATTAGCTACTATTATTATTATTATCAATTGCTATTACTGTAAACATTTCCACTGCTAACTTAGCATGTGGTCCTAAATTAGATCCCTTCCAATCCCAGAAACAATGGTGAGCGCCTTGAAGCTAAATGATAATAGTGGTTCAAATGTTGGCATCACAATCTAATGTTAATTGCAATTGAATGGAAGTCGCCTTTGTTCAGTTCTTTGAAACTGAGCAAGTCTTTGCCACATCTCTTCTTTTTCCTTGCATGTCTTCTTCCAGAGGTAAAAAACACCATTATTTTTGTGTCTAACTTGATATAGCTAGATAAGTTTCTTAGGACCAAATTCATGCAAACTCCTAGACTTGGTTTCAGCAGCTAAAAAAAAATTCTAACTGGAAAAGTGTAAACATGCTTCCATTAGAAATGCCAAAAATATTGAACGTAATAATTTTGATGTTCAAGTGCAGCTAATATTATTGCCCACAAAAGAGTCTGGATTTTAGCTAACTGCTTGGAAAAAGAAGTCCAGATAAGAGACCTGCTGCTATCTGTAAGAACACTGAAAATTATTATACTCCCTCTTCCACTCCCTCCTCTTGATTACCAACCTGTGCTTGTGTGCATGTCAAAGCTGTGTTTATGCCAATTCCTTGTCTTCACTACTAGATGCCATTTGTAAGGATCTACTAACTTAGGCTGCACTCCACCTTCATCTCAAATGACAACTATTATTATTTTGAATATGTGTGTTTCTATCATCTCATCAATTTTCATATTATTATAAATAAATGAAACAATTGATAATATTTTATTTAACTAGAAAGTCTATAGTAACTTTAGCTACAAGTTAACAGTGCTGTATTGCTGAATTTTGTGAATGTCAGAATATTCTTGGGACACAGTAGGTAGAATCGACTGCTTTTAAAGACTTGAAAATGAAAGAAATAATAGAATTTATGATGTCACCTTTCTAAATCTAATTACAAATAATTAATTAGTAGTTTATAAGTTGTGGAAACATTTTTTTAAGCTTATAAACATGTTCTCTAATCTTTATTAACCCTCAGCGCACATGCGCGAGAGGGTTATAGTAGTCGTCCTTATATTTGGAAGTATTTCGTTATGTAAATGTGACATCTGGATAATTACTCATTTTCTGATCTGGTTATATATTTTATTATTTTATCATAATCAGGTCCTTTCGAAGCTGAAGTTTCATGTGGTTGGTTGTAAATGTAATCTTCCTACAAGCCAAAATAAAAATAATAACAACAAGAGTATCAATGTACACTTTATACTGATGATGCAACAATTGTTTGTTTGGCAGCATCACAACACTAGCTGAAAACTGGCTGCCTTGCATGGTACATATCTTCATTTTTATAACAATACTTTTTTAATGTTGACTATAGAAGCATATAATAGCTGGTGGTTAAGTTACTGCTACTATTATAATTGCTATTATTATTGTTGTTGTTATTATTATTAATATTATATTATTATTCAGACACAAGTACAAAAAAATTAAATGATCATATTATTATTTTGATGCCAAAGTGTTTAAGTGATGATTGAGTCTTTATTTTCCACATCTTGGTCTATCCTCTCTTCATTACTTTAAATATACAAGTGTAGTTTTAGTTTCGTTTAAGTTTCACTTGATGTAAAGCTACATCTCGACACACTCTCTTTGCTCAATTTATGTATTTTTCTATCTTCAATGTTTATCATTAATATGCTCCCACATACTTCTCATACAACTGTCGTGGTTTGGGTCTCTCATTGATTAAATGCATTTATGATGCAGTGATTAAATCCAGTATTAATAACTTAACCTCAATGCACAATTTTCATATAACTGCAGTAAACACAATCTGGTCATCAAAAATGTTTTGAAAAAAAGAAGAAATTAATTACATTAATTAGTTTGAATGATTGAAGAATAAACTTGAAGTGTAATGTATGAAACAATATTCTGTAATTCGTGTTCATTAGCAGGACGTACTGCCAAATATAGCATTAGCAAATTACAGATGCCTAATTATTTATCATGATCTTTTTTCACTATGTAGTTATGAAGTAATACTTGATTAAAATAATAACAAACTTGGGACGATTTCAAACTAATGACCATAATTGTTTGATTATCTAAACAATTAATGTGCCACTTACAAAACTAAAAGACAGAATTAATTTGGTACCACCACTTCACCTACTTCTAATTACAACTAATAGTGATAGTTGGTAAATTAAGGTAAGAAAACTCATCAACATCAACATTTAATATAATAATAAAGTATACTATATATAATTTGGTTATCTAAAATATTTTGGGTAAAAAAGATCTATACCGTTAGTTTGAATGATTAAAAGAATTAACTTGGAAATGCAATGTTAAAATTATATCTAATTAATATTATAATATGAAAATAAGAATTGGAAGCAGGAGCGACATACTATGTAATGTAATGAATTACAAAAGTGCTTAATTAATTTTATAGAGAATATGATCACAGTAGCTATCATTTGAAAGCATTGGAATAGTTTACATAAGAATGACCTTAAACTAATTTAATCTGAGCTGTATAATTAATTAATTTTCTGTTCGAAGGTCTAAGAGACCTAGTCAGCAGCTAAATCAGATATTGAATCAACCACAATAAACAAAGAATAACATAACATGCAAAACCACAGTAATAAAGTAAACAAAAAAGTTGAACTCATGTAGTGATAATGTAATATATCCTATGATAGTTGAGAAATACTTTCTCTCAGGTTCATATCGAAGTTATAACAATCGTCAATATTCTTAGAACTGTATATAAGATCACTTGACTAGTTCACAATGTGTTCATGTTTGTGTATTAATTGGCCAAATCATTAGGGATTATTTGGCCATCTAAATTAAACATCTAGAATAATGTTCAGTTTCCACAACGTATATAACTGTTTTGAAAACTCAAACTCAAAGGAGTAGATTTAAACTTTGTCTTCAGTAGGTCATCAGGGTCTTAGTGGGGCAGATTATTCCATATTTTGGCTCAATTGATCAAATGGTGATACAAGCACCAAACTTTGCATATAGATTCACTTTGGGTCATTATTTGAGAAAATAACATTAGCCACGTAAAAATTCAAGATGGCTGCCATTCAAGATGGCTGTCAATTGTGAAAATTTTCATGCACTTTTTCAGTCAATTTTGTTTTGTTTCTGTGCTAATATGATTTGCACAACAATGATTCATAAGTGATCATGTATGATGTTAATTTTAATTTGTGGGTTGTCATTATTAATTGACCTTTGACCTATGACCATGTGTTTATTTCTCTCAGTGATTCAGGTAAGTCTATAGTACAGTGGCTAATGGAGTAGAATTTATTGATGGACAGCTTGTATTTGTGTAGTGTGTGTTGGTGTTTTAATAGGCATGGCTACTCCAGTATCTAGCAAATGGAAGACTGACTGGTCAAAATGTTGCCTCTGTCAACAAGACAAGAAAGAAGAGCTGAAATCACCTCCAATCTCTTATAGACCAGAGCAGGATGGCTATACTAATATTGCCACCAACGTTACACTCTTTCAGGCAATGAATGCTTTACCTATAAAGCTTGATCCAGCAAGACTTGATGAAGGAGGGGGCATTGATCAAACCTTGAGAAGGAACAATGCTAAATATCACCAGAGCTGTCGCTTGATGTTTAATAACAGTAAGCTAAAAAGAGCCCAGAAAAGAGCATCATCTGCAACTGATGAAACAACAGATGAATTGCCTAGCATAAGGAAGATCCCAAGGAGAAGTCCTACTCCATTTGAATGTTTCTTGTGTGAGAAAAAAGGACAACCATCTGAACTTCGACATGCTATGACACAACAACTGAATAATAAGGTAAATGAATGTGCCCTAACTCTCTCTGATGGAAAGCTCTTGGCAAAACTCAGTGGTGGAGATGTCGTAGCACAGGAACTAAAATACCACCCTGCATGCCTGGCAGCGTTGTATAACAGAAAAAGAGCTTATCTTAAAGCCATAGACCAAGAGCATAGTGATGAAAGTTCACGTAGCAATGAGGCGCACCCCTTAGCTTTTTCTGAGCTGTTGATCTACCTAAATGAGACCAAGCACAACAGAGAAGGTACATCACCTGTTGTGTTCAAATTGGCAGATCTTGCCAAAATTTATAAGGAGCGACTTGAACAGCTGGGTGTGGAGTCACCAAATGTTCATTCCAACCGACTGAAAGACAAATTAATGGCACAGATGCCGGAGCTCGAGTCACACAAAAAAGGGCGTGATGTACTGCTTGCCTTCAAAGAAGATATAGGTACTGTTTTATCACAAGCCTCTGACTACAGTGATGCTATTATCCTCTCTAAAGCTGCTAGCATCCTGCGCAACCAAGTACTCAACCACAAGTCTAAATTCAATGGAAATTTTGATGAACAGTGTATTGATAACTCCATCCCACCAGTACTTCTGCAGTTTGTGTGCATGATCGAGCATGGTGCTGACATTAAATCACAGCTAAGATTTGGAGCTTCTAAAACAGACCTTGCTATGGCACAGTTATTGCAGTACAACTGCTATGGTAGGTGCAGAAACGAAAAAGCAACTCAAAGGCATTCCAAGGATCGTGAGACCCCTTTTCCTGTGTATGCAGGAATGGCCATATATGCAAGGACCAGAAAAAGACATCTGGTTGAAATGCTCCATGACAATGGTATTAGCATTTCATATGATCGAGTCCTTGAAATTTCGGCACAGTTGGGAGAAGCAGTAGTCACAAAATATGTGCAGGATGGAGTAGTATGCCCACCAAGATTAAGAAAGGAGCTGTTCACAACATCAGTTTTGGACAACATAGATCATAACCCGACTGCGACAACAGCAAGCACATCATTTCACGGCACAAGCATTTCCATCTTCCAGCATCCAAGTGCAGATAAGAGAGGTGAGGTGTATGAATCATTGAAAATCAGAGAAGGTACCAAAACGGCCACTGTTCCAGAGCTGCCTGAATATTATACCAACATACCACCAGCGTACTTCACAAAGAAGAACCCCGATCCTCCACAAGCCACAGTCCCAAGTTTGTCTTTCAAAGGCCCTGGCTTGCTAAGGCAATGTGTGAAAAATGAGTATGAATGGCTTGAGAAGATGACCCTTACTGAAGAAGTAGATGATGCTCTCAGTGTGACATGGTCAGCCCACCATGCGGCACAGAAGAGAAGCAAAGCATTTGAAGTCAGCATCATAGCATTGTTGCCTCTGCTTCGTGATCAAGCTCATTCTGTTGCCACTATAAAGCATGTGATGGACACGGTCAGAGACACAGTGGCATTCTTGAATCCAGGACAAACCCCTGTCATCGGTGCAGATCAGCCACTCTATGCACTAGCCAAGCAGATACAGTGGCACTGGCCAGAGAAATATGGTGAAGACAAGTTCGTGCTGATGTTTGGAGGCTTACACATAGAGATGGCTGCATTCAGTTCAATTGGAAGCCTCCTTAAAGGTAGTGGATGGACAAGTGCACTCACTGATGCAGGTGTGGCCTCATCTGGTACTGCGGAGTCTTTCTTGACAACTTCAAGCGTCACAAGAACACGTCAAGCACATCAAATAACAGCAGCCAGTCTGTATAGGCTTATGAAGAGAGCATACGCTGATTACTGCAATGAGGCAATTGAGAACTCCAACCAAGTAATCAATTTTGAAGACTGGTGTGAGCTACGCAAACTTCAGAGCCCCCAATTTCAGTTCTGGTACCTTATTCTTTCAATGGAGCTGATTATTTTGGCACTGATACGATCATTTAGGGAAGCAAATTTTGTGTTGTACAAAGATGCATTGTCTGAATTAATACCTTACTTCTTTGCCAACAACAATATCCACTACGCACGATGGCTTCCAATTCACCTCAGAGATATGATGTCTCTCGAACAGCACCACCCTCAAGTGGCCAGCGAGTTTCACAGTGGCAGTTTTGTGGTACACAAGTCTTGCCGGGAATTCTCAGCACTTGCTATTGACCAAGCACACGAACAAGCCAATGCTGTGATAAAAGGTGATGGCGGAGCAATTGGCATAACGGAGGATCCATCAGCACTGAGAAGGTGGATGGTTGCAGGCCTTGAAGTGAGTCATCTAGTTGCGGAGTATGAAGAACTATCAAGTGCCAAAGATGCAACAAGAAGTACTTCCCATCATGAGCGAACCACTTCTGCACAGAGGGTATTTCTTGAGAAAGTAGGCAAGCTAACCAAGGTTATTTCTGACTTGGGAAATCCTTTCCTGGAGGAGTCAAATGATCTGCTCACGTTGGACACCAAAGACATTGCCCCCACAAGTGTTCATGAAGTAGTCAGCATGCATTATCAGAGAGGTGCTGACAAATTTTGTGCATTTCTGAAGGACCTGGAGAGTCAAGAAGAATCACTGTTTTATAAACCTTTGACGAAGAATAAGCTTAGTTTCTTCAAGCAAGAATGTGTTGCCACTAACACAAAGCACAAAGCATTGAAGGAAGACTGTAACCTCTTCTCACAGCTCTTCATATCATGCCAGAGCAGGCAGTGTGACTTGAAAGAATTCTTCAAGTATGAAAACCAACCCTTTCCTGCTGCTTTGAGTGACAATGGTAAGCTCCACTCCTGCCAAAAGTCTGATCTAGTCAGCCTTCTCCAATCCCAAGTGATGATACCAGACACAGAACCAGAAGCAGATGCTATTATAATTGATGGCTCGGCATTGGTGAACTCTCTGCACCCACGTACATCCAAAACATTTGATGATTATGCTCGAGTTAATGTTCTCCCAATTATACAAGCCTTTTCTGCCAAGTACAGGAGAACTGACATTGTATTTGATGTGTATTTGCCATCCAGCTTAAAATCCGAAACAAGATCAAAGCGAGGAAAAGGAGTACGAAGGAGGGTGGCAGGAAGTAACAAAATGCCAAAAAACTGGCAGAGCTTTCTGCGTGATGACAACAACAAGACAGAACTCTTCCATTTCCTTGCCGACAAAATTGCCGAAATGCACTCTATGAATGTTGTCGTTGTGACTAAGGAAGAATTGGCACAGAGCACTCAAGTGATCAACTTGGATAATGTGGCTCCATGTAGTCATGAAGAGGCAGATACACGTATGTTTGTACATGCCAAGCAAGCAGTAATGGAAGGTTACCAGACCCTCATGATTAAGGCAAATGACACAGATGTTGTAGTAATAGCAATATCTATTCTGCCATCATTGCAAGAACTTGGCTTGCAGAAGTTGTGGATTGCCTTTGGTCAGGGGAAACATCTCAGATGGATTCCAATACACGATATTGTTTCTGCAATTGGTCCAGAGAAGACTAGTGGAATTCTTTTCTTCCATGCCTTCACTGGTTGTGATGTAGTGTCTGCATTTCGTGGTAAAGGAAAGAAATCTGCATGGCAAACATGGAATGTGTGCAACGATGTAACTAGTGTCTTCAGCAAACTTAGCAAGTATCCACCAACAGTTGGAGATGAGGACATTGAGAACCTGGAGAAATTTGTTGTTGCAATGTATGATAGGTCCAGTACTGCTAAATGTGTGGATGATGCACGATTGGAGCTCTTCGCTCGTAAGCAGAGATCTTATAAATCAATCCCACCCACTCGAGCTGCCCTTATGCAACATTTGAAGCGTTCTGCTTACCAAGCAGGATGTATATGGAGCCAAGCAACAGTGTGCCAGCCTGAAACTCTAAGTCCTGCAGTTTGGGGGTGGACGAAAGAATCTGACATTTGGAAGACCTGCTGGACTACACTTCCACCTATTGCAACAAGTTGCCAAGAACTGACTAAGTGTGGGTGTAAGATGGAATGTCGTGGAAACTGCAAATGTTATCGTTTCAACCTTCCTTGTACAGCACTGTGCAGTTGCACATGCCTGGACTGATACATCATTATCATAGTCACTATTAAAGTTTTGTTTAGTTTTTTGTTACAAGTTTTGAACATCAAAAACATCCAGGTCGATGCATAAAATTGGCGGCCATCTTGAACGGCAGCCATTTTGAATTTTTGCATGGCTAACGCTATTTTCCCAATTAATGACCCAAAGTGAGTTTACATGCAAAGTTTGATGCTTGTATCACCATTTGATCAATCGTGTCACAATCTGCCCCACTATCTGTGAAATTAGCTCAAGTACATTATATAAACATTATTCAGACTGAAAGTATTTTTCTATGGCATTGATATGGTGGTATACTTATTCCACGCTAGGTGTCTTCATCATTTTAATTTTAGGTACTTGACCCTTGAGATACCAATAGGCCCTGCCAGATTATGCTAGCATTGCATCTGGAATAATAGACATGAAATTACTTAGAGGAATAATTCTAGAATAATATAAACATTTAAAAGAATAAAGCCTAGAAAAATATCACTAATTTTCTCATTTTCTCATTTATTTAATGATCACTCCCAATATTATTATATTTTTGTCTACATCTATGTAGGTAATAGGTCAAGTTCTAAGATGTACTGAGGGAAGACCATGATATTACTCATACGTATATGATTATTATTATTACAGTACGCACCTGTAATTTTTATTAGTGTATGGTTATATATTTCTCCCACTGTATATTTTTAGTCAGTAATACTACTAGTATGCTCCTTATATAAACACAGAATTAAGCATATGTAGAATTTGACTACTTTAAAATGATGAGAGTACATATTAGTGAGTCTGAGTGTGAAGTGAGACAAACATAAAGTGATGCAAAACATGATGGAACAGAAAACAGAAATTAGTTAAATAATAATCATTTATGATAAGTGCTCACGTGTTCATTGCAGTTATATTCCTGTTATTTACTATACTCCAGTGTGGAGTATACTCTATATTATTTGCCTGGTGCATTGAAACAGTTTGTTAAGACACAGACTTATCAAACTATTGGAAAAATGTGACACTTTTTTATGTCTAAATAATATTATTATAGTATAGCTAAGGTAAGTAAACATACTCAGGACATCACTACAGTAAGATTTAGTGAACACTAATTATGAATTCAATGAAAATGAAACCATACAATTGTTGTTTGTTTGTTCTTAAATCAAGGATACTGTAAACAAAATGGGCATGTGGGTATATATATGCATGCATTAATCATTTAACATAGATCTTCTGAAGCAGAATGGAAAAAAAATATGAAAATTTCGGTATCAAGGTGTTGGAAGCAAAGCAAGCTCCCAAGTCTTCATCATCAAGTACAGAAGATTACATGGATTTAACAATCAAACAAGATACTCCAAATGAATATGCTAAAATTAAAGTTGCTAGAGAGAAGCAGCAGTTTGCCAACACAAATGAATTAGAACCGCTGAAAAATGTGAAGAAAATTTTAAAAAGAAAAATACTCATTAATTGGGGAAACAAAAACTGTAGATATAATTTTATTTTACTTTTTCTTTTGATTTTGATATTATTGTGCTCTGCTTTCATTGTGTACAATTACTATCAACTGAGATTATTAACAAAGCAATTAAGAGCTCTTGATGATAGGGAATCCCACCGATTTAAAGAAAGTTCAAATAATATTAGTGATATCTATCAAAAACAGATTGATCAGGATAAACAAGTTAATATATCAGCCATTCAAGATATATCACTTAACAATTTCTTTGACAAGATTGGTTTATTTGAAGACTACCCTATCAATTCATGCAGATATATAATGATTTTTCATCCATTTAAGCAATCTGATTACTACTGGATAAATAATCAGCAGAATCAGGCGATTCAAGTATATTGTAGCCTGAGCCCATCGTGCATTTACTTTTATAAGCTTTGCTCTGTTGGCTCGATGAGAATTACTAAACTGAATAAGATTCAAAATAGAGCTCAGTGTTTTCCTGGGCTGAAAAATTATCCAACTAACACAAGTTCTTGTGTCACAGAGTCAGATTCTGGTTCATGTTCATCTACCTTCTTCTCTACCTACAACATTCCATATTCTACAATACATGGTAGGATCAGAGCCTATGGAGTTGGAACACCAGATGGATTCAGATCCTCTTCACTAACTATCAATGACAATTATGTAGATGGGATTAGTCTGACTGTAGGTAATACTGCTAATAGACAACATATCCATACATTTGTGCCTAAATCTGGCACTTGTAGCTTCACCAACAAGCCCTCATTTGTGTCCTATAATTATAATTGTCTACTAGTTCTAGGAAAAGGAGCAACACGATGTTCTGGATCCTCATGCTCACGATATTTCTCCAAAACATTAGCCACATTTACTACAGAAACCATAGAAATGAGAATTTGTAGAGATCAGTCCAGGAGTGATGAAGACATTATAATGGAAGATTTAGAGATTTATGTAACATAAAGATACTTCAAAACACAAGCACTATTATAGTATTTTAATGTGACTTACTTTTACCATTATTTTTTTTATATATTTGGATAATTTTAAGAGTGCATTATTTCCTGATGTTTATTTTGTAATGAAGAAACCGTGTTGTAAAGAAATTACATAAGCTTTTAGCTCTGAAACTCTCATTTCTGGGAAACCAGCATCCACTGGTTGTACTTAGAATTATTACACAATGCAAATTTCATGCCTATTATTCCACAAAAATGCTAGCATAATCTGGCAGTGCCGACTTACGTATTGCTGAGGTTTATTACTTTTTATCTAGATTTATATTCTTAAGAAAAATCGTAGACTGGGCACAAAATTAATTATTACACACTTAATAAATAGCTGACAAAAAAGTTCCGTTTTCATATTATTTGTTTGGTGAATCCTAAAGTATGAAGATGTTCAAATCAACATACTATCATATTTAAATTTGTGAGAATGTAGAAGTAATGTAGCCTTCTTAGTAGTAGTTTCAGTGTTTTTGACTAAAATATGGTCATATCAGCATATACAAGTGAACTGCAGTGGATATTTACAAAACGATATCATTTGATAGGGACTGCCCTAAAAAATTGGGAACATTTGGAGCCTATGCTAAGTTATCATGATCTTGTTTCACTACAGTTATGAAGCAATACTTGATTTAAATAATAACAAACTTGTACAATTTCAAAACTAATTACCAACCACAGGCTATACAATTTTGGGAGTAGACCATGAATTGTTTGATTATCTAAACAAATAATGTGCCATTTACAAAACTAAAAGACAGAATTAATTTGGTACCACCACTGCACCTAATAGTGATGATTGCAGTAGCTCTATGAAGTTGGTACATTATGAAAAGAATGAGTAAAAGAATCAGTCTCTCTTACTGTTATACTGAATTACTCAATATAGAGGATACAATATAACTATCTAATATTTCAGTGAAAACCTTAAATGCCCAATGACCCCTTAACAATGACGTTCAATGTGAGAAAACATGCTCTTCTGCAGCTGAATAAAGTCAAATTGTGTGAAACCTTAAAAGACTTTTGGGGTGAAATGTGGATTATGGATTAAAGTATTTTAATATGCCCAGCAGTCGGTACACCTTGTCATAATTGGTGGTCTGTGGAGTATGAGACTGCAGGAAATGGTACTACTCAACAGTATAAAGGGAAACGTGAAAGTTTTGGAAGACTGGTTCTTCATATAGCTCAGTGGCTACAGCACTGGTGGCTAAAGCCTGGGGTCGTGGGTCAGTTGTTGTCAGAATCACTGATCTCAATTTTACAATCTAGTTGAGAAAAACATGAATCAGTGCTGACCATATCAAATTACACTCACTTAAAACTATGTACCACTTAATTTTGAAAATTTTAAAGTAAACATTCAACAAATAATGAAACCGACCTACATTAATTAGCTTTTTGTGATGATGGTACAAATTTATTTGTCTCATTACAAAGCTACTAGGTAAATAAAGGCTTCTTAAAGGAAACACCTAGTTATCAATACTATGATAAGTTCAGAAAATTGATTATTATGTTCTATTAATGTAGTAATTATTAAAGATATCCATTCTTTTGCCATATCACACTCTGACTCATGTAATATATAGCTACAATTAGGTCAGTATGACATTCTTTTATTTTATTATTATTACTTTATAACATGTTGCACATAGACTGAGTTTAAATAGTGAATGTGTTCACTAATAATTGCTAGTGGTTTCACTACATTCTACTAATACACAAGTGAATCTCACACAACTCAACAAACATACACACACAATACAGAAATTACCACACAAATGTTCATGATCTGTCACTATAACTTAAACTATAATATTAATGGTAGACATATCACACAGCAGTAACAGCAGAATCCACACTGAGAAGCACGGGCCACAAAATGTAGAAAATCAACAGTAAAAGGAGCATCAATAGGCCCAAACTACGACAGTCATACCAGTCATGTGAGGAAGCATAACTATATTATGATAAATTAACAATAGAAATAGAAATATTTAAATTAAGTAAATGAGAGTTATAGAGCAGACTGAAAGCCAAAACTGTGGACTTAATTTGAAATGAAGCTTTAATGAGTTTAATGATAGAATAGTAGTTAGGTAAGTACCGTTGCAATAGAAGTTACAAAGCAGGAAGCTGCAATGGAAGTTACAAAGCAGGAAGTAATGGGTGTGGCAGAAATGACATCATGACATAGCTAGGGCCAGGTCTTTCTTTGAGTACCATGAAGAGATTGTAGTGGTGGGTTAGGGGATGTGTACAAACATACACCTCCCAAAAACAAATAAGTAATGGCCATATCATATTACACTCACTTAAAACTACGTAGCTATCACTTCTAAATTTTGAAGGAAAAAAAATCCAGCTAAACATAATATTCAACAAAAATGGCTATAAATTCACATTTTAACTTTTGGTTATAAAAATGTGTCAGTATAATCTTGTTGTTTTTAATCTTTCACACGGATGATTCAGTTCAAATAAGTGAGTGTGTTCACTAACAAAATGTTTCACCTCACACAACCTGTAAATTCACGAATCACGCACCTTACACTACTCAACTAACTTTCACTACAAATGTTTTCGTTGAACATTTACATCTTAGTTTTAGTTATAGTTTTTTTGACAAAACATTTCAAGATTAATTTTAGTTTTAGTTTTACACTAACAAAGACTACAATTTTAGTTCTAGTTTTGGTTTTTCCAATGTACTAATTTCAATTCTAGTTTTAGTTTTAGTATTTTAAATTTAATAATTTCCATTTTAGTTTTAGTTTTTTTTTGCTAAGGGAAGGGGCTGGGCTAGATAGTCGAGCAACTGCAGACTGCTATCCAACAGTTTGCCTTAGCCAAACAATTTACTCAGGTGCTATAAAGAAATGATTGGGTAAAGGGTTTTGCTTCCTGGGACTACAGCACCGTTCATTTGTCTTATTTCAGCGATGTCACTGAAAATGGTTAGCTAAATTTAAAAAAAAATTATTTTAGTTTTAGTTATTACTCATCAGCTCTATGACTTTTAGTTTTAGTTACCATCCTCCTATGTAAAATTTAGTTATGGTTAGTTAACTAAAATGTTTTAGGTGTAACTAAAATTAATTTTAGTTTTAGTTTTAAACAACATTATACAAAATCAATTCACGCATAATTCTGAAATTATCACGCAACTTGTTCAACATAATGATCTGTCACTATAAATATAAAGTAAAATATTAATGGTATAAGAAATCAATCAATGAGATATGACTTGGTTTAATAGAGAAATATGCTTCAGAAATCTGTTACAATCAGCAACTCTAAACAAATAATATAAATAACGATGAAAGAAAAAATGACACAAAGAGGGATTATGTGACAGCAATTGTTTACACTATTATTGTGAATAATTCAACTATCATAATCTCCACAAACAATAGCTACACAGCACATCACACAGTAGTAACAGCAGAATCCACATGAGAAGCACGGGCCACAAAGCATGTAGAAAATCAACAGTAAAAGGAGCCTCAATAGGCCCAAACCACGACAGTCATACCAGGCGTGCGAGGAAGCATATCTAAATTATGATACATAAAAAATAGAAATAGAAATATATAAATTAGAGTGTATTAATTCAAGTGAGATTCAGAAAAATCATTTATTTTGTAAGTAATCTAGAGCAGACTGAAAGCCAAACTGTGGACTAAATTTAAAATGAGCTTTAACGACTGTAATGATTGCATAGTAGTTAACCCTCAGTGCGCATGCGAGAGGGTTATAGTAGTCGTCCTGTCTGTTTGTCTGTCTGTTTGTCTGTCTGTCACGCTCTGATTTTGGAGAATACTGACAATTAACAGTTGATTTAGGTATGAACTTACTCCGGACGAAGATTTAAGACCTTTTATTGTGCTACTTTTTTTAAATTTTGGGCTAATCGTTGAGAAAACGCGAAGCTTTCAGCTCTGCGGTAGGTACCAGCTTTTATGGGCAACGCCCCCTAGCATCATGTCATAATCACGTGAGCAAATAATTTCTTGCAGACAGTGGTGTAGTTTGATTTATGCTCAGGGAAGTTAACACAGTTGAAAGAAGTGAAGTTTCGCGTTGAAAATGCGTATCAGTGAGTGTTTCTGGTTAGTTTAGCTTCTTTTCTTATGAAGACAGCGTTTCCATCTACCATATTCATTGGTCAAGCTATTATGATGCCTCATTAAAATAACTAACAGATTGCTTTTTCTTTTGGAAGGAGATAATATTGTAATAGCTAGGTAGTGCTTAATAGCTAGCGCTGAGGGTTCGCACCTTTGGTGCTTCATTAGGTAAGTACTGTTGCAATGGAAGTTACAAAACAGGAAGTAATGGGTGTGGCAGCAATGACATCATGGTGTAGCTAGGGCCTGGTCTCTCTTGGAGTACCATGAAGAAATTGTAGAGGTGGGTTAGGGGATGTGTACAAACATACACTTCCCAAAAACAAATAAGTAATGAGGAAGGTAATTATGAAGGAGGCAAACAGCAGATGAGGTTAAGGAACAAGTAGGAGGGGAGCAGTAGCAACAGGCAGGTGTATAGGAGGCTGTGCTAGCTGGGATAGGTAAGGGGGGAACTATCAAGAACTAAGCATTGATGTGCTAGCTGGGATAGGTTAGGGGGTGCACTATCAAGATCTAAGCATTGGTGTGCTAGCTGGGATAGGTTAGGGGGTGCACTATCAAGATCTAAGCATTGATGTGCTAGCTGGGATAGGTTAGGGGGTGCACTATCAAGATCTAAGCATTGATGTGCTAGTAGGATCTAACAGTGGTGCAGCAGGATCTGGTGTACTGGCTGAATCTAACTGGTACTGGCTGGAAAATAGGCCTTGATAAAAAAAATTTTTTTTTCTGTCTAGAATTATATTTTTACATTCTTAAAATATTTACCTATTAATCTGTATAGATGACCCATTATTCATTTGAAAACACATATTATTCTTTTCTAAAGGCACAAAATCTAGTTAACTAACGAGCCAATTAATACTTTGAAAAACAACAACAACTTGTACAATCAAACAATAAGAATCTAAAGTTTAACAATAATTGTAATAAGACACCTGAATAGTCTTCAAGGCATGTTCCTCGTTGTGAAGAAAAAGAGTTGTCAGTCAAATTTCGCATAAGATTAACGATTTAGCTAGTATCAGCTGACAAATTTTAACCCAGTTAGGATAATTAATCTCATGCAACTTCACAATTGATTAAGTATTTCTATCAGACAATCCTCAGAAGCAATCACACACATTTTATGTAGTTCTGACTTCAGTATATACACAATTTCTCCAATTCAATGCACGTATTAATGTTTCAAGATCAGCAGGCACAGGTTTGATCTTCGAGGTATTTATCAACACATCATTATCCTCGTCAGAGTTTGTTTGAAAGTTACTAAATCCAGGTTAAACACTGTATTCCCAGCAGTTCGGCAATTGTGTAAATTTTGTCAATTCTTTTGGTTACCTGTTATTCTCAAATATTCTCAATTCTTTTAGTTCCCTATTATGCTAAAAATTATTCCAGAATAATATATCAAAGCCTACTAGAAGGGAGGCTCCTGGGTATTACCAATCCCCCTCCTTCCAGTAGTGGTTATGGAGGTAGTACGGCAGAGTGTGGGGGTGGGCATGAGCAGCTATGAATAACAAGGTCAATTATCGCAAGCTGAAACAATTTGGCATAATTAAATCATATCAGAGATAATAAAACATTATGAATTAAGATTGTTATAATTCTTGTCTTCATTATCTCTAAGTATGGATGCTCAGGGTCTTGTATATGCCATCAATTTATAACTTCTCTGGTTTTTACTTCAAGAAGTTGCTGTGTATATGCAAAATTCCTTCAATGATTAGCTACACTATATTGACAACAACTAATATAATATCATGAACTGAAAATATAAATAAAATTTGTTATTATACTCTGACTGTCTGAAAAATTGGACATTGTAGCTCATTGTGGACACAAAGTATCGGTTTCTTACAGAGGACACAACTTTTGGTGGTGCAAATAAAAATACGTAGTCAAACAAATTGAAATCATGGGACAATTCTAACCACATTCTAAAAGAATTTCTTTATGCTGCAGTGGGAGTCAGGTAAAGTTTGTGAAGTCTCTGAAGACGTAACAACTACTGATTAGCGATTGAATACTGTGTTGTATTTATGACGGTTGAAAAGCTAAAAAATAAACATTATGATAAGTTGGAAACTTATTGTATTATCACTTACCTAATACATTATCTAACCTTAAATTTCTGTTATAAGATCATATGTTTGTAGTAAACATCTTATGTTTCTATAATAATAGTTGGAAATGCTTAAAAGTGTTTAATATGCGCTTGGACATGCCATTGAACTATTCACTTCATTACTTGACATTTTCCTGTTTTATTTCCTGTTTACCATTTTTTGTCTTATGTTCTGTAAGGGGCCATGCACACCTTTTCCTGTTTGCTATTCTTTTGTCTTATGTTCTGTAAGGAGGGCCCTGCGCAGCCTTCCTTTGTTCTTTTGTTTGTGAAGGGGCCCTGCGCTGCTCTTCTATTATAAGTTTGCATCATGTTTATTGTTCGTGTCGGATTGAGATTCAGATTTTGCTATTAAAATTTAAACACAGTCACATAGCTTAATCTCTAGTATCTGCACTAGCTAGTGCAGCTCCACTGTGTGTGCTACTCATGCCAATAATATAATAAGGCACAACTAGTCTCAATTGAACTTTTATTATAAGCCTTCTTAAAAAACACAGTGAGTATTATTGTGAAATTAATACTGAGATTTGGGATACATTAACCAAACTGTAATTCATGTTAAGATGCGTACATGAGTTTAGTTAGAAATATAAAATATGGTTTAAACTCTATAATGGGGGCATGAAGAATACATTTAGTTAGAGCTTAGTGTACAAGACAAGGCAAAACTTTTTTTATCAGAATAAACATGACTTCATAGTTGCAAAATTATCCAATATTTGTAGGGTAACTCTTCAACAGCATCTATCACATATCTAACTAGTTCTATAACAGCTACAGCTGCCTTGTTACATAGACAGATAATAATAAAAAATATAATACTCCTTTTGTTGTTAAACTAGTCATTTATTGGTCTGTAGTTTAATCACTTGAAGTTGTATCCCCAAAAATAAAGTCTGCACGAGAGACATCGTAATGTCCAAATAATTTTTTTCTTCACTTACTTCATCTATGATTCTTGACCCAATTCTCTTACTAACAATAAATTGACGCATTAGTAGATTGTACACGAGTGAATGCAACACATATGTGGTAGCTAGTGCTTTACAAATGCCCTTTCATACTCTCAAAACTGAAAGACATATATAGTACAAGTTCCATCTTGGAAAAGACACAGACTACAATTCCTATCAAAATACCAACCATTAGCAATTTTGAACAACTGTCAGGTCATTAGATCTGACTTTACACCAAAAAAAATATGTACATAATTTTAAACAATAACTCAAATTTAGTTGTATTAAACTCAACAAGTACACAGGACATGAATACTTGACTAGCATTCTATAGACAAGTCATAAAAAACATGCCCACTGTATTGGACAAACTTTTAATAATGAAAGTTTATAAGTATCCCAAATCTAATATGAGGGCACCTTTTATTTAATTGTTTACACACTTCATTAGTGTATAAGTTGCAAGGGTGTAAACAGATCAATATGTCACAACATCAAACATATGCACCTTGAAGTTGTATGTGATGTAGCTACAGCAAGAATACCTCCCAGAAAAAAAATCTTAGAAAAAATAAGATTTTATACGATGTCTTATCTCAGCTATTATAATCTTATAAAGGACTAAGCTTATAGGAACGTGTTAAAATCTCCAGAAACTTGCTAAAATCTCCAGAAACGTGCTAAAATCTCCAGAAACGTGCTAAATCTTTGAAAAACTTGCTAAAATCTTCCAAGAACTTGCTAAGATCTAGGAAGAACTGTCAAGATCCTGAAAAAGTTTATTAAGTCTTATAAAATGGCAGCATATTATTGTTATTGGGTCATTTAAAATGTACTTATTATTCATTCCTCTGATACTAAAGCCTCAACCAGCAGCTAAGCTTAGGAGAGACATTGCTTTAATAAATGAAGCAGTTGCATTATGGTGGCAAACTAAACTCTCCACAGATGCACCCATGATCGCTGACTTTTCAACAATTTATGTCTTCTAGTTCAAAATGAAATGAAGTGTAGTTATCAATAGCATTGACTATCTATCCTATGTTTCTATAAGTGGATCATGCATTGACTTTATTAATCTATCAAGTGGTATCTAATATAATGTGCTTTGAGTTGTATTATGTGCTTTATATATCAATCTATAAAAAGGTGTCTTGTAATGTCTGTGTCTGGCATAGTGGCTCATGTACAGTAACACTTCTACCTCTTCGATAAGCGACTGCCTCTGAAGTGATCATATCAAGCATCCTTGATTGCAACTACAATGAAATTTTGATGTAGCTATTTATCTCTCAAATGGTTTGTAGTCACTGTGTCTACCAAATGAAATATAGCAGTGGTTTTGTGTACTGTATATAAGAATAAAGGACTTCATGTCAGAAAGACAAAGTTTGGTTATATGGTGGTTTCCACGAAACCATTATGACAATTCAACCAAAGCACCTAGATATACATTATTTTACTCCAGTGTATTAATATTGAATTCAATACACAGTTTACATTCCATTTACTTAAATAATATTAAAATATGCTTTGATCTCAAATCTGAACTTCTGTTGTATTTCTCATTAATCCCATTGATATGTACTCAGATGCTGGTTGTAATAATACAATGATTCTGTATTGAATAGCTTTATCTTGTGTTAAAGATAGATTGAAAGATACATAAAATAAAATTCATGAAGAAGTGATTGTAATTCATTAAAACATATACACATATACACACAAAACAAACACACACATCAGCTATCATCATCAAAGCCACAACAGTGCACCAGTATCAAAACACAACAGCAAAATGGTCCCATTTTCTTGCAGCCAAAGCAAATGCAGCAAAAGAGGTAGAATAGAAGTAGACCTAGGAGCCTGAGGGGACCGGTGCCACGAATATCATACCAATGATAATAGTTGCCATATCTACCAAAATAAACAAACAAACTCCAATAAAAGTTTATGCTGCAAATGTTGATGGATTGAATTAAATAATTAAGTACACAAATAATAAGAATCCTAAATGCTTAAATAGATACCGAACGAGCCATCAATAAAAATTATGTACAATAAGAGAGTTGCATGGATGCTGCCAAGATTTCTATAACTCAAACCCAAAGCTGTCACCAATAATCCACCACAGATTTGTTGTGTACCATAAAATTGAATTTTGATGTCCGATGTCGTCACCGACTTCTCTTCCAATCAGCTATCAACTGACTAATGTGAAGCTGAAGCATTTTCTCCGGTGTATATCTTGATGACCATCAGCAAGATTCAGACAATAGATGTTGGAAATAACGTCATTGTTATTCTAATGAATGGCCTCTTGTGGTTTAGAGAACAGAAGACTTTGCTAGTCAGCATATACACGGTTTCTACGTGAATGCATCATTACTCATTGTCATTTACATTATGCTCAAATAAATTTTTAACCACTAGTATTTTTCTTCATCTAAAAAAAATAAATGGAGACTAGTAGTTTGAATCAAGATTTTTCAAGCTGTCGTGATATTTGAACTCATACCTTCAAAGCTGAATGCTCAGGAAAGAGCCACTATAGACTATGTCACATTCTGCAACTTGGAAACAACCACTACTCGCTAGCTATGGTAAAAGAACTCGTTCACTTCTCCAACACTGATATTTACCTTCATTTTTCTATGAGGCTTTTGTATGGACTAAAGTTTGGCAAGTAAGAGGTGCAGCTCCTAGCTTACCTGGATGCTGTAAAGATAATTTTTTAAAAATGACAAAAAGACATTTTTATTGAAAGTTTGATTTTGAGATCAAAGCATATTGCTGACTATAAATGTACTAACTTGTCCATAACTACTAGCAAAATAGCATCTTTAAGTGTACATCATAGTAAAAATCATACTGTATTGGAAAATACTAACTATACCATATACGGTAGACAGTCTCCACTATATTAGCTGAATAATGGCCATTTTGTACAGCTTACTCACTTTTGATTCAGAGCTGCTTTTCAAGATGATAATCAACAATATTGCATTTCAACTATGCCAGCTTCATTTAAAAAGGGGTTAATCAGAGTAGGCCAAGGAGGCCAGCCACCTCTCCCCTCCCTCTACCATTAGAATTGTATAAGCAAATTTGGTCCAATGGTCTGCCCATAACCATATGAAGAGAGAGAGGGAGTTTTCACACCCCTGGGGCATAGTTGTGGTAAACATGTTATTGAGTTCGTACAGGTGAGGAAAACTCTGACCCTTATAACACTTGAAGTGTTGTCTAAAAATCTCACCACACACAAGGTGGGGAAAAGCTACTCAAGGTGGGGAAAAGCTACTCAAGGTGGGGACAAGCTACTCAAGGTGGGGAAATGCTACTCAAGGTGGGGAAAAGCTACTCAAGGTGGGGAAAATCTACTCAAGGTGGGGAAAATCTACTAAAGGAATGCTTCAAGTGGCAAAAAGACTTATTAAATGAAAACAACAACACCGCTACCACAACAGAGGCACTATCTATAGAACTCAAGCACTTAAACCACCAACGTTAACTATAGCTTTTTCTTCAACCCCTGCCACGCCCCTTTACATCAGACATGATTGTACCTGTATCCATTCCATGTCTTTTTTCTGTAACAACATCCTGCACACACGTTCATGGGATGGCAGCGATGTCTGTTGGTATATCTGCGCCATTGAGATAATCGTGAGCCGTATGCAATGTGAGATCGAGTGTTCCGTGATGATGGATAGCTGTTGAAGCTGTCAAAGTTAATAGAATGTCCGCTGGTGATGTCTGGAGATAGTCGTCCTGTTTGTGCTAAGCACAACAATAAACAGCAAACAAACAAAGAAAATAATTATAACCGCATTTACTCAGATTTCAATCGCACCATGATTCTCCAAACTTAAATAAAATATCTGCCTATTGGTCCTTACTATTAATTTGAATTAAGCTTCAGTTGCTGACACTCCAATGCACCCAATTAGACTTATGATATAAATGTCTACTGACACATACATGTGTTAACAGTAATGTTTACCCCTTACCCACATAACTAGCTGGAGTCACTGAGACTGTTGTATGTTAACATCGTGCTGTCTTAGCAACTTGTACATATAAATGGTATGTTCGTTAGTGTTACATATGAGCCAAGTGTCTCCATTATTTTAAACTCATTTTTCCATGGGCTGATCACTTGGTATATATATAAAACTTTGAGCTTAGTTCAGTGGACCACAGTAATATTCTGTCAAAAAATTTTTTTTTTGTACCACCAGTCTGGTTTAAAAATAACAACAACTGTTAGTGTGGTTGTACCACCACTTGAGACCAAAAATGAAACAACAACAGCAAACAACACACTCTCAGTTCCTGACTCCTTTGATTCCACCCACTCACCTTCTTCAGGTTGTTCCACACTAATTGAAGCTATATTGGGTAAAGGGGCAATGTCCGGCTACAATAACAAAAGTAACATGGAGAATGTAAACTCGCTGTCTGATGTGATCAATAAACATATTCATGGATTGCCATTAAATATAACCACTTAAACCAATTGAGTGAGTGAGTGTGTGTGAAAAGAGCAATCGGACAATTAAGCTTTGTATTGTGTGCACTAATGATGTATTTATACAGCACTTCAATTCTCTGTGTGTGTATGTGTGTGTGTGTATGTGTGCTTGAGGCTTACCTTGAGCACTTTATTAGCCCGCTCATAGTCTGGTGGGTCCTCTGCAACACTTATCTGGGTCTCGAAACTGGTAACTTGCAGAGCCGGCACCAGTGGGGGGTTCAGGCTCGAGACAAACTGCTGAACCGCCGCTGAGATATTGTCGTGAGAATTAGCCTGAAGGCAAGAGAGAGAGAGAGAGTAATCAGAGGATGATTGATAGCTTCAACTCATTTCCCACCCACATATAATCTGCTGCACTGAATGGTGGATATGTAACAGTGAACTGTGCTCACTTTGACAACATGTTGTCTGTCTATAATGAAGTCAACAGCTTTTCCTCAATATGGGAAGACAATATTTCTTTAACAAATATTTATCACACCTTCATGGAGTAGTGCAAAGTCGTCCATTTAACACTACAAATGTTGTCGTAAGTGACAATGCAGCGATAACTCGCTGTGATGTGAACTTCACCCAAATAATTTACACTCACTGACATACGTATTATACATCCTTATGGAAACCATTCTAAGCTTAATTAATTCTTTCTAAAGCTGCGCAAGGCGTCATAATTCAGGGGAATTCTCTCCGAGAGGTGCAAACTTGCAGATGGCAAAGGTAGAAAGTATACAATTTCAGAAGAATGAAGAAAAAAAAAAAAAAAAAAAAAAAGGTTTTGACTCCATAGTATAGTCCATACTGGCAATAATACTGCATAGCAATATCACTTTATTCCACGCTATAACGTAAAGAATAAATGACAATTCCTCACCTGTCCAGAAACGATGAATTTTCCACTCGGTCTTGTTGCGATTTGCAAATGTTCATAAATAGGTTCACCAACGTCATCGAATAGTACTCTAGAAGATAAACACGGGAAAAACTCTGTAAAATAGATTGAACTTGCATATCTCAACTAGTCCTCACTTTGTGGAGAGAAAGTAATCCTTGTCAGAGTTCCTGTACACTCCATAGCAATTGTTACTATTACTCGCCCTCAGTATGGAGAGAGCTGCATCCGTGGTAACCTCTCCACCTAGATACCAACTACAAACAAACAAACAACAAATCAAAAAATTATTTACTAGCCACAACTGCAAAAAAAAAAATGCCTTTGTAGCAAAATCGTCATATTGAAGATTATAATTATTTTTAATCAGTTTCTGCTGTTATTTAGTGCAGTCACATTTTAAGTACTAAATGACCAAACACCAAAAGTCTTAAGAAATTCTGCAGGCACTCATGGAATTGTTGCACTATCTGGCCAAACTGCCACAGTATTCCCACGCTGCTTATAACAGCAGCCAGTAAGCTAAAGCCAGTAGGCCACACACTGACTCCCAAGTTGCTCTTTCAGAGCTTCGCTTCAAAGTCAAGTCATTAAGTCATAGGAGACCTAGAAAGCCTCATCGCTACGTAACAGAATTAAGCTATTGTTATTTCCATAAAAATTCCATTCAACACAGCAGACATCTAAATGGGTTTGTCAGCAGTTACCAAGAATACACTGTCCTCAACTCTCACTATTTACCTTTCAGAGGCTAATTCAAGTGAGAATATCTCAGCGGCGGTTCAGCAGTTTGTCTCGAGCCTGAACCCCCTAGTGCTAGCTCTGCAAGTCACCAGCTTCGAGACTCAGATAAGTGTTGCAGAGGACCCACTGGACTTACTGAGCGCACAACCAGACTAAGAATGCGCTCTGACTAAAATTTTTGGCAAGTTATATAGCGAGCTACACACACAACCTGTGGAATTACCACGTGATGTACCTAGCCTCTGTGATGTACCTAGCCTCTGCGCAGCGCAGGGCCACGTGTCATTACAGAGGTTTGTTCAGCTGTGGTCAGCTCCTATCCAACCCTACCAGCTACGATCTGTACCCCTTAGGCCACAGCTGTAATTCTAATGTATCTACAGATACAAGGGGGAGTGGCATGTTAACTAAGTTAAGCTAACACGCCAGCTGTAGCTGTAGTAGTAGCTTATTATATAAGAGAAAGAAATGAGTTAATTTCCAGAATAGACTAAAATATAGTTTTTTTATTGCTGTTGTAGGTTTTGCTGTCTGTTGTCAGCAATACCTACTTTGTGTACCATTTAGCAGGTTAGCAGATTCCCTTAAATCACTATCTCATTATACTTAGAAAGTAGGTTGGTGAGGTGATGTACTATATACCTACATAGCTTTCAGTTTCCATACACACCCACAAAATCTATCAAGTTCACACATCACACACACATACACACACAAATACACACATTCACACAAACACATAAAACATAGCCATATAACATACTCCAATACAAACTTCCCCCCAAAAGATGGTTCGCCAAAAAGGAAGCACACTGGCATTAAGCTAATTCCCTAACCACAACAAGAAAAACTAAACATCATTCCCAACTACTAGATATATTAAACCACAAAAAACAACAACAAACAATATCAATAACAAAAAAAAAGCAATCAGAAAAATTCAAGCCAGCAGCAGTTAGTAGGCCCACAGTATAACTTTGGATTTACTTGCTGGTCCGCTGGTATAAAATAGTAATGGTAAAATTACTATAATAAAGCATAATTCTTTAACAATATTATGGTCTTAGCATGTTCAAACAACAATTGTATGCAGCATAGTACTACAGCAATTAAGTAATGTAACCACAAAATCATTTTATTTTTTTGCAGTGTTAACTACTAATAATTGAAAATCTTCCAACTAAGCATTGTCTTAAATACATCATGTAGTTCCTTCAACTACATCTAGTCATTTAGCTAGCTAACATTAAAAAACAAAACAAAACAAAAACAACAACAAAACAAATACTAACTGTTCCCGAGTTAAGACGGCGTCCTGACTGCCAGGTGAAGGCGGGAAAGCCAATCCTATCTCCTCTTCTTCCTTGGCTGAACTAGAGACTCGATCCAGAACATCGTCCTCACCGCTAGCGCCAGCACCTCCGCCACCTCTGCCGTCCTCGTCCATGATCGCTCACTAACAAAAAAAGGTGTGGTTCTTTAGGTCAAATAGGTCAAATATGAGCCCCACCCACAATTTTAGAGGAAGTTGTGTAATCAAAACTCCCCTCCGCCCCACCACACCGCCCCCATAAAGCCTCGCGAGCGAAACCCTTTTCCTAACCGGCTTGCGAGACAACGCCCCCATCTGGTTCTGGGGTGAGTGCATGGAGCCTTAGAATAGATATACATCGCGTTATATATCTATGATGGAGTTTTTGCGCTTTGCAAGCTGTATGATTTCTTGGAAGTACGCATACACACCAAGTTACACATCAGTAGCGAGACCCTTTACCAAACCGCTACGCTGGACAATTTGGTAAACGGTTTGGCTACACCAGAGTAGCTACACATACACTACGACTTCTTGTCGGGATAATCCGTATCAAAGATGCAACAAAGTAAATTACTTACTGTATTTGTGCCAATTAAATAAAAACACGTGTTGGTTTATTTGCTACTAGTAATAGCACTTCCATTTAGCTACTCCAGTTAGCTATTCTCTTAGTTCTCTAGTTATTCATCCACTCTACACTCATGTTCCATGACATTGATTTGGTTAGGGCTCGTTCATACATGGGATGGAGCTATGGAGGGGCTATAGGCCTCCAAAGTTTTGGAGAGGGAGCTCGGCCCTACCTTTCCCCTATTCATGTGATAAATTATCCTTGCAATATGAGGCAGCAGTGAGACAACTCAAGGGACAGGACCTAACATTACCTTCAGGTCAAACTACATCGTGTAGTCTTGTAACTAGGCAGGAATACTTTATAGTAGGACATGGCTATTACTTCTAGCCACGCTTCAAAATTATAGATCAACCGTCTGTGTTGTAGGTAATAACTAGAGAGAGATATGCTATGGAAGATAATGAAAGTCTCAGGAGAAATGAAATTATGTTTTCAATCTCCATTATGTGTATTTTTCAAATACCACTTAATTTTGGTTATAAGTGATATTTAATACTTTTGTTTATTAATAAAACACATTGTGGTATTTTGCTATAATGTTATAGCTAGACATTAAATATAATATAATACATGTCAACATTTATTGATATCATGAATTCTGTTACTCTTATCTATATGTTACTGTGACAACATAAGAGGACTGTAACTCATACATAACCTTTACTCTGTACAGTGTGGCACTGTGCTACTAGATGATACTTGACTTTCTAATAAGTCAAGTATTATAGAATAAGTTAGCTTTATTCTATTCTTTTCTAGAATAAGTTAGCTTTGTTCTATTCTTTTCTAGAATAAGCTAGCTTATTAGAAAGTCAAGTATCATCTAGCTTATACTAAGCTTAACATTTCTATGATTCATAGCTATTATTGTTAAGCACAATATCATTAAATTATTATACTTTTATAGATAACTTTGCAGTTAAACTTACTATTTGTAAAGAAATTGTTATTTGGTGCTAAAGTTTTCCAGAAACGATTTTGCCATTTTTTGTTTATAATGACAAGATATGAGCTACATCCATAAATGAGATGTTTCTCATTATTAGCACTGTAATAATTTCTGTTGGAATTTAAGGAAAGTAATTTTCTAACCAATAATAACTTAAATGTAATCAAAATACTTAATTTTGCTTTAAAGGCCCCTATATTATTACTTACCACAATCAGATTGATCGCCACTAACCTAAACATTGTAAGCTCACATTTATGAATGTAAACTCTCACCTACATTACGTATACTTAATTTTGGCAGAAATGGCACCTATCATATTCTTAAAGTACACAAAAATTTCATCTAACCCTCCATTTGTTCTGTGACTCTACTAGACACTGTACCATTTCTTTAGACACAGTACCATTTCTTCAGGCACTCTATACCATTTCTTCTGGCACTCTACCATTTCTTCAGGCACTCTACCATTTCTTCTAGCACTCTACCATTTCTTCAGGTACTCTATACCATTTCTTCAGGCACTCTACCATTTCTTCTGGCACTCTACCATTTCTTCAGGCACTCTACCATTTCTTCTGGCACTCTACCATTTCTTCTGGCACTCTACCATTTCTTCAGGCACTCTACCATTTCTTCTGGCACTCTATCATTTCTTCAGGCACTCTACCATTTCTTCCTCTACCATTTCTTCAGGCACTCTACCATTTCTTCTGGCACTCTACCATTTCTTCAGGCACTCTACCATTTCTTCTGGCACTCTATCAATTCTTCTGGCACTCTACCATTTCTTCTGGCACTCTACCATTTCTTCAGGCACTCTACCATTTCTTCCAACACTTCTTCTGGCACTCTAACATTTCTTCTGGCACTCTACCATTTCTTTTGGCACTCTACCAATTCTTATGGCACTCTACCATTTCTTCTGGCACTCTACCAATTCTTCTGGCACTCTACCATTTTTTCTGGCACTCTACCATTTTTTCTGGCACTCTACCATTTCTTCTGGCAATCTACCATTTCTTCT
>WLWD01004753.1_pt1 | contig 33378 bp, 20 predicted proteins | sample 6712731 | NCBI WGS metagenome assembly WLWD01 (sample SAMN12718690, study PRJNA576275) | sponge metagenome | isolation source: marine sponge | host: Mycale hentscheli | place: New Zealand: South Island, Marlborough, Capsize Point | collected 2014-11-01
ATTGAATTGTTTACGGCTTTGAATTGTTTTGAGGGTGCAGTTAAAACTCAAAATCTTGTGGGAGCTCCATTTCTATTCGAGTTAGTGGCGGTGGTATGTTAATGCGCTATTTGTCACAGTTATAAGCCCTACTCAACAGTATTTATTTATAAATTCATTGTCCACTAGACGAACCACGAAGGTAAGTCTTGCGTAGGTATGTTCAGTTGTGTGAAAGTATTGTGCGTTACAACTACTATTAAGAATATCACAAAGAAAATTATAAATAACGTGATTTGATTTTGTTGCTTCTTTTTCAATTCAAACTGTTGCGGGAGCGGTTACTATGACATTGAAACCCCTTTACCTCATACGTAATTTAAAAACTCGACTTTATTTTAATAGCTTGAGTGTTAGTTGTTACAAATTTAACAATAGTGTAGTTTAAGGCTCGCTCGCCATTTGTGCTCAAGCACACCACTAGTTTATTTGTATATATGTTTGGACGTATGTATGTCATTTTGTACTTTGACCCTCGCGTTTTTGTGTTAGTTATTTGTTCGACCCCGTCCCAAATTGCACTAAACAGAATCCTCTGGTTTATCGATCAGTACCCGTATCACCCTAAAAATTGAATTGTTTACCGTTTTGAATTCTTTTGCGGGTGCAGTTAATACTTGACAACTTAAGGGACTTCCATTTCTATTCGAGTTAGTGGCGGTGGTAAGTCAATGCGCTCTTTGTCATAGTTATAAGCCGTGCGCACAGTATTTACCTGAAAATACATTGTCCACTAGACTACTGCCAAGGAAGTCTGTGTAGGTGCATGTCCAGCTGTGTCAAAGCATTGTGTGTTACAACCACTACTTAGCTAAAGAATATCACAAAGAAAACTTTTAAATAACGTGTATTGTTTTGTTGTTGTTGTTTTTTCCTTCAATTCAAGCAGTTGCAGAGAGTTGTTACTATGGCACTGAAATTCCTTTACCCTGTATGCTAAATTAAAAAACTGGACCTTATTTTCAGTAGCTTCAGTGTTAGAAGTCAATAAAAATAGTATGCTCGCTCGCCATTTGTGCTCAAGCACACCACTAGTATAAATAAACAAACATCCCCGATTTTTTTCATTTTTACCAAGTGTCTCGCTCGCTACGCTCGCCAATTAATATCTTTACCACCCCAAAATATCAACAACTTTATCAACTCAATTTGTTAAAAGTATGGAGTCAATTTGAAGCTTTAATATTCATATTTAGCTAACAGCTGAATCTTACTGGGTACAAATCACTATGGTAATTTATAGGATATAAAATATAGAAGGTTGGTGCTAGTTTGTTTTCTTATGGATTGGACTTTACAGTTGCATCATAATAATGTCCTCTAAAGAAATGAATTCTCAATGCCAACGCCCACTTCACAATATCTAGTTAATACGAATATTCATACTTAAGCATGTGATTAGGGGTGTGGCAAGTTTTAGTACTATTGAAAGCTAAGGTTTACTATCCCTTTGTAAGTCTGGCTTCATAAATAACTGATATGCAGGCCTGTAGCCAGGAGTTTATTTCATAGATACGCAAGAAAGCCACACCTACTTTTGTTTTCTTCGTTTATTCTTTAAAAAGCGAAAAAGAAGGGGGGAAATATGTAATTTGTCTGACGCTCTATGTGTTCCATTAATAAATTCGGTGAACACTGCTGACTATCAGCAATAAGCGGTAAACTGCTAACGCTATATCATTCTCGTGTAACTAACCGTGAGCTGTACACAAACAGTGAACCATTAATAGGCCTGTCGTACTATAAGTTATCTAAATAAGTACGTTACGGCACACCATAAAAAGAATAGTTGTAGCGTAGCTTGCTTTATCAGTGCCATAACGAGAGCGATGTTTTGTAGTCAAGGAGCTCAATGTTTATTTGAAAGCTTGGAATCAGACTAGACCGTCCACATATAGAGTATGAAGTATATGCGGAGATATAGCTAAATAGCAGAATATTCCAGTTGACATACCATAAATTAAATGTGAGGTGTGGCTATAATTTACTTACGGTCACTCAAAAGGGGGGTTCGACCGAACCCCCCCCCCCCCCCCCCCCCCCCCTGGCTACGGGTATGATATGTTCATCTTGAGGCTATATTATTGCATAAAATATCTTGACATTTTAAAGGCTTAACAAGCACACACTCCATCAGTACTTCCAATAGCTATCAACAATTGCAAGCTACATAAAACCAGTATTTGTTAGACTATACTTTAGCTAAAGAAACTGGACATGCAACTACGTATGTTTGAATGCGCAACAACTACAAGCACGGCCCCTAGCGTAGCAACTTTAGTTAGGTGGGTGGGGCTGGAATTGTCCGACTCCATAACCTACAACAAACTACTAGCTACGCACCTTATAAAGCTGCGCCGAAGACTTTTTATTGTTTCCCCAGATTTTGAGGGACCTCTGCCACGGTTTCCACTTCGTACTTAAAGTATAGCTATGTGGGTTAGGGATAACGTCTCCGTCTTTATAGAAATAGTACGCATGTGCAACATTACGTCATGCCGGACTTTATGGTTCTCGGTGACGTTACGTACTAGGTAAAGGCTCAAGTGGTAGTCTGGCTGGCCAGACCCTTTACCTTCTTTTTTATGGGCGGGGGAAGGGAAAGGGTCTGGAGTCACTAGCATCAACGACTTGTTCCTGAGGAATTTAATTAAAAAGTGTCAAAATTGCGTCACATATTCCCCCGCGCATTTTAATATTTCCCGGGAAAGCATCTGTAGCAGCTCGACCAGCATACCGGGTTGGGATCCCGCTTAGCTATGGAGTTCTGCTTAGGTTGTGGGGCTCTGATCTTCCATCAGAGTCTAGATATGTCAGTAGGCTAGTTGCAGAGAGATCAGATCTCTCAAGATTCTGTTCTGGAGTAGCGTTAGCCTGGCGTAATCTATAAAGCATTGGAAGAGAATTCTGGGCCCTCTCTATGTTCACTTTTTCCTGACATAGAAAAACCTGGAAAGATGTGCAACAGTTGCTACAAAAAGAAGAAAAAAAGAACCGTATAATGACGCATTATAATGACGTCCCATGACGAATGTACCAAGGAATGTAAAACCGCCACCCCAAAATCGGGGCGGCTCGAACAAGTCGTTGATGCTAGTGACTCCAGACCCTTTCCCTTCCCCCGCCCATAAAAAAGAAGGTAAAGGGTCTGGCCCGCCAGACTACTCAAGTGGCGAGGTCCGGCGAGGTCCGCCGATAGCTAACACAGGAAAGGAATTTTGAGGTAAGCAACTTGTTTTGTATATAACTTTATTAGCTATAGTAAAGACCAACTATTATGACAGATGAAGTTTCTTTTAAAACTAATTCAAAGGGTTATTGTGTTATAAATGAATAATAATTATTTTATTTATGATTAGGATTACTCGCCCTAGCCTTGTGCAGAATTACACCACAGTTTATGTAAATTTGGTGGCTGAGTGAAGTGAATGAGACTGAATTGGGGAGTTAAACGCAGAATGAGATTTTTTCAGGATAGATAGAATGTGGTCCCTTCTAATCAGTGTGTGGGGCCTTTTCTCTTATTGGCATACTGAAGCAGTTGTTAAAATAGAATCATATCTGAGAAATACTTGATTTGTAAGTTTGTGGACGGGTAGGTATTTACTTTGGCATTTGACCTTTTACCAGATAAAATGGTAAATTGCTGGTTTTAAGAGCTGAAAGGGTTTTGTCAAGTCCATAAATATACTTGACACAGATTTACTGACTACTACTATTACTAGTGGTGTGCTTATGCATAGATATCGAGCGAGCCTGCCTAGTTAGGTAACATAAAACTACAGCATTGCTACTACATAATTTTTTAGCTTAGTTCATGCAAAACAAGATCATAGCAGTTGATCACCAAATTACTCCCTTACCTGAATAATGGTAACTTCTGTAGTATCAAACTTAGCTATGCTGACTACCTCAATTACCAGAAACTCTTGAACAAGCTCTCTCAGCTACAAAAAAATAGGCCAGAAATTGTTTTTGTAATTTTAGCCAACAATGGAATTACGTACTCACCTCAGCTTCCTCCGAGCAGTGTTAGCTTTTTTAGAAGCCATTCTGATTACCAATGGCTCTTGACAACCAACAACGGGCACTTAGCAGCTCCAAAAAAATGGCGAGCTTTTGAATCTATGTCTGATAAAGGGTCTTCAATGTCATGGTAACCAATTGCAGCAACTTTTTGTGACTTCAAAAACAAATGTTTTTTATCTTGAAAGTTTGCATGGGCTACTGAATATCCAATTGCTCAGCTCGCTTGACCACATCTTGCTAGAATAGCTTGTATGCATCACCAGAATGTATAGACTACAAGCATAGAACTATTATTACATGCAGAATAGTACACATGTCTTTCCACTTACCCGCAAAGTAGTAACAGTTTTCTTGGCTAAATCTTGGCCTTCTGCTGCACTTAAATTTGTAAACTGCAGAGCTGTACTAAGATAATCAGTGCGGCATATAATCATATGAATGAGCCACACTCCAAAATAATAATCAAAAGTTATCATCTGGTCACTCATACCACACATGCGGGCCCTGTCATCAGAATCTGTTTTTCCTCTAAAATTTCACTCCACAATTCCAAAAGTGCTGTGTAAGTTTCATTGATGGTACAAAAAATCTCATTGTGTACAGTCCACTTTGTTGGACTACTAAGTATATGAAATCCAGATGCCATGGTCACGCATATTAACCTGATTACCTTTTAAATGGCGTGCACATTTTGGCGAATACCGAATGAGATTACATATTTCATGGGTGGTATCCAAACAAGAACATAAAGAAGTAATAGCTTTTATTGTATCTGATACACACAGACTCAAACATGCCCATAACATAAAGTACCTAGCTACAAAGCTTTTTATCTTCATTCAGAAATTGTGATTGAACATTGACAGAACATCCAAATTGTTATACATGACAGATATGGCAGGTTTTGCTTCTTTTTTGTTTGTTTTTTTTTTTTTGGTTTTAACTCAGTCTTCTTGAAAAATTTGATTGTATTTACTAAAGCAGCATAATGCATAATTCACGAGTAAAAACAATCTAGAACTTTAGGCACATTGATCATTGGTAGTTTAATTAAAAAAAGCAATAGCATCCACACAAATATTCATTCAGAATTATAAATTTAATGTCTATGATAACAAAACTAAATAGTCAGCTACTACTATTAAGGTGTAATTACGTAAGCAAACAATAAATAATGAATTTAGGTTTCTAATAGGTTCTCTCGGAGTTCCACATACGATATTGATGGCTGTTCATTTGTCTTTGTACTTGATTCTTGAAAATCTTTTACAGTAAATTTCATCTCTTTTGACTGAGATATTTTAGTTACAATAATCCGGTAAAAATCTCTCTTCTTCATCTCTTGGTAGGCATGAAAAAATAATATGAATCCAAATGATACAATGGAGATTACAACAGATGCAGTAAGTGCATCACAAAAGACGTCTCTTGAAAATGCTAGCATTAGCATCATTAAATTGAATAAGCTAATACCTTCAAGAAAACCAACAATCTTATTTTGATATATCTGGCTTCTCGAAAAGATTCTGAAAGCAAATAGAAAGAGAACAGCTATGGTGGTCCAAAATACATTTGTTTCAGTTGTATTGGAAATGGAGAAAGCAGTAAATAGAAAGATTCGAACAAGAAGGTTCAATCCAGTCCAATATCGGAAAGGCTTATGATATGGAGCATGATATGCATCCAGGATGGTGGTAATGGTGCTATGGAATGGTTTAAAGTAGCTTCTATTTGCAGACACTGCCCACTCAGCAACAGAAGTGTATATGGAATAAACAAAAATATTAAAAACAATAATGACACAATGAATAGAGGGAGGTGCTTATTTCCAAGAAATTTTATATTTCCATCATATACCCACACTCTATCAGGATGTAGTGGATCTGAAATATTATCGGCTTTGGCCACCATAACATCAGTATAACTAAATGTAGAGACAATTGTTTTGAGGAGTTTGGCATAGGAGAGTAAGAAAAGTGTAGCTAAGACATCTATATTTCTCATTCCCATCAACTTTGTGACTCTGGAGGAATAACGACAGGACAATATTATCATCCCAACCAGAAACCAAATGTAAAATGGAAAAATAAACTGCAGCCAGGTCTTCTGGTATACATTCATTCCGGTATAATAGCAAGCTTCAATCCCCAGATCTAGGTTTATCCACGACAAGAAGACTCTAAGACTTGGATGAATAGAGCATTCATTATCTAGCAATCCACTAGCAGACAAAATGTTAGCATAAAAGATCAACCCATTCATGGTACCACTGGATACTGTCATCTTGAATAGCAATAAAAAAAACAATCAAGACAACTCCTGCTATTGCCAACAGTGACGTTAACCAAATAAAATTGTATCTGGACAATTTGGAGCAGTCCATACACTTCCAGCTGCCAATTAAAACACTGTAGTTAGCCTCACACTTGCCACAGAGAATACCTTGGCGATTATTCGCACATTGAGATTTTGAGGGCATTTTAGTAGAAACATACTTTGTACCACTTTTATAGCAATAGTTGAGAGGACAGTTTCTGTGAGTTCTTAAATATCCTCCTTGGTAATCAAACCACCAGCTGTACTGTAGAGTAATACTGATGTCATTTATGTTACACTTCAAATTGGTGAAACTATCTCTAAGACGATTATCACAGTGGCATTGTCTGTTAGTTAGCTGGAAACCCAATGGACAAGGCTCAAGTTTAACAAACACAACTAAAGTGCTCCATTTAGAATCAGTGCAAGCAGTGTTGCTTTCTATTGTCAATGTTGTGATTCCATTTCTTTCAGATGAGGCATGAAATGTTAAATTGTTCCTGCCACTAATCTCTCTTTTATTTTCTCCTTGTCCAAATTCAATATCAGTGCTATTATATTCACTTTTAACAGTACATTTCAGAGGCTGTGCAAGTTGATCGGCGCATAGTACTGGCACATTAAATCTCTGACCAGGATAAACTGAGATATCCATTTCTCTATGTTCACATTCTGATGTGAAACAAAACCTTGTCTTTGGTGAGGTAATGTAGTAAGACTTAATGTCATAGCCATACTTACCAGAAATAACTAGTCTACTTAATGCGGTGGTTAATGAATCGTTTGAAGAATAACATCTATCTAAGATGCCTCCAAAGATCATGGGTCCATGATGGGCGACATTGTCTACGAAGATTTGCTTGACCATGATAGTGCACATATATAATTGTCTGTATCAACTGGACAATTTTCTAAATATATTGCACCACCTTGGCCTGTGAATAAAGTTGACATAGCTGTTGAAGTAAATCTTAGAATTATGCACCACCTTGCATATGTGCAATATTGTTTTTAAATGTGGTATTATTTACAACAATACTACTTGAATCAGAATAAATACTGCCTCCATTTTGGTGAGCAATGTTTTCCTGATAGACACAGTTGGAAATTCTAACCCCATTATGTCCATTCGTCAAGTTTACTGAAGCATTCATTTTTGTGATGTCATTATCTGATTTCTGTACGAGTGAAATTGCACCTCCCTTGCCTCCTTGGGTCACTAACATTGTTAAAACTAAAGCTGCAATTGATAATGGCAATACTATTGTGTGCATTTAGATTTGAGAGGCACTCGGCTATGGATTCAAAGTTATGAATAAATGATGAGAAACAGCCAATAAGGGAAGAGTTAATATTACGAAAGTCAAAATAGTTTTTATGAGGTTCAGAAATGTATTCAAAACTTCCTGCTCCTCCATTGTCAGCTGAATTTTTCACAAATAAAGTTTGATTAATATGTATATCTATTTTATCTTGTGTTATGCTTATTGCTCCACCTCTTTTTTCTCCTTGGTTATTTATGAAGGAACAGTTTGCAATGAAAGCTGTTGATGCATTCTTTATTACTAATGCTCCACCTTCCTGGCCTATATTTTTCACAAAATAAGTATTTAATATGACTATGTTTGAGACTACAATTTTTAAAGCCCCTCCTGCTACTGCAAATGGATTGTATCCTGTAGCAACATTCTCAATAACTTCAGAACCTTGAAGAACAGAAATGTTAACTTTATTCAAGTCCAAAGCTGCACCTGTTATTGCTTTATTGAATCCAAACACACTGTGCGAAATAGTTATATTGGAGCTGTTTTCAGCTTTTTTACTTCCACCTGACAATCTAGCATAATTGTTACTAAAATTGGAGCAATGAAAATGCATTAATTCCACAATAATATACAAAGCACCACCCTGATGGGCTTCATTACCAATCATTGTAGTATTATATCCTTTCAATTCTGTGGCATAACCCTGGAGTGCACCACCTTTTCCCTCTAAAGCTGAATTATAATTGAAGCTACATGTTTGCAATATGATCGTTCCAATTTTCCCGTGAAAGATGGCACCACCACCTTCTATTCCAGCTATATTCTTGGTGAAGTTTGTATGCAAAATGTAGGTTGTTTCTTTTATTTTCCACAAAGCTCCTCCACTGTTAGCTTGATTGCTTAAAAAATTACACGACCTAATTGTTAAGTTTCCTAATGCCAGTATGGCACCGCCATGACCACCACTTGTTGCAGTATTGTTGATCCAAATAGTATTGATAACTTCAATTATGGCCGTACTTACTTGCAGTCCACCTCCACTATATGCTGCGTTATTAATAAACTGATTTTTGAATACAGATAATCTTCCATTAAGACTCTTGACAGCCCCGCCTACCCTGCTGGCTGTGTTATTTGTGAAATTGCACATGCTGAAGGTAATACTTCCTAGTGTATCTATGTATACTGCTCCACCTTCTAGTGTTGCTTCATTCAGTTTAAATACACAGCGTGTTATACTAGTCTCATTGGCTACATTTAAAATTAATAATGCACCACCATCTTCTGAAGAGGCTGTATTTTTCAAAAAAATGCTGTTTTCAATATGTGTTTCAAAATTTCCGTCAATATACACAGCACCACCAGATATTAAGGCTAAGTTGACACTGAATTTTGTGCCATACAGAACAACACTAGACTGGAAAGAGCCAATTATACGCAATGCTCCTCCTACCTGCGCTTTGTTGTAACTGAAAGTAGAGTTTATAACATTAACAAAATCTATAAATTGAAGGAGTGCTACTCCTTTGGGTGAGTGGCCTGTGAAAGAGCAACCTGTAATTGTGACTTGGTGTAGATAACTCAATACAATACTTGATTCAGATAATTCATAAGTATTACTATCAAAATTACTGTTGCTTATTGTTAAATTTGAGGGCAATTCAATGGGCCAGAAATAAATCACTCTGGCTTTATTTCTTATAAATTGATTATGTTCAAATGTAACAGTTGAAACTTCTGAATTTATGACAATAACTTCAATGATTCCTTCAACAAAAGTTGTGTTATATATTTTCATTTCTAAAACATCTGAATTAACCTTGATTGATGTATACCTACTTTTATTGAAGCACAAGTCTAGTATTTGAAAGAGTTGTGACAATCTCCTCCCTCGAGTAAGACTTATCACAGGATGACCCATCTCTTTACAGTCAAGGAATTGCACTGACTGAATTTTTATTATATCTGTGTCCAATTGTAAGTAAAAGGTGTAATTGGTACAATTAATAGTAGCCTGTGTGTTAATGTCCCAAGGTCTGATTTGTAAACGGTATACCCTGTAAAGGAGAAGTGGCTATTTCTATTCGTTTGATATGAACTATCCAGTAAATAAATGCTGATATTGATCCCACTGTGGCTTTGGAGAAAGAAAGAGTAATAGTTGAATGTATCACATGGTTGAAATATCTGACCTTGCCTATAGCAAGTTTGATTTGCAGGTGAAGTTAGTGAATCAATGACATAAAATTCACCACCCACTGCTTCCACTGTAAATAGTGGATAGTATAGTAATAATCAGGATTAGTTGAAGCAACATAGCTAGTTTCTGATGGATAACACTTGCGTCTTATATAAGCCAAACCTTATTGATGTTCATTGTCCCAAATACTCAAACACTTATACTCAGAATAATACTATTTTCCCCTAGAGAGAACATCAGTTGTTATAATTTTTCATTAGTGAAAGTAGTTGGTAAAGTTTGAAGGTGTAGTTTATAAAAATAAGCTATTTAAACTGTCAGGGACGAGCCTTCCCTGACAGAGCCACCGGACCAAGACGTCAACAAGGCAACGTTGATTGGGAATTAATGGACCGCATCAAGTGCTAATTAAGTGAATGGACTTGTTTACTTGTTTGTGTGTATGTCACTTGTCACTATATATATATAGACGGGTGTTTTTGAACATTGCAGTTAGTCTAGCTAAAGCTCAAAATAGTTGCACTCACCTTGATTGTCGTGTTTGTTTGAATTATTCAATGAAAGTTGTCGTATATTATTGAACTTGACCAGACTTTAGCCAACTCTGGTAGCTAGTGTGACGACCCGACAACCGTCACAAAACACATCACAATAGACAGTAAGTAAGCTCAACTGTGGTAACATTAACAAGAATAGATGCTGCATCCTTACAGCCTAGTTAAGACAAGAGGCTGAATTGAGGCTCAAGATAAATTCATGCTGTATTTTTTAACGTGAACAACACAGACTGTGGTGGAGGAGTGTGGATTAGAGTAGCTAATGTAGACTTGACCACACCTACTCACAAGTCTCAGGGTGCAGCACATAATTATCGAGCAAGCTCAAAATAAGCATTAATAAGTTACTACAAAGCATACATCTACAGATGAGCTTGGAGATAGATAAAAATATACAGCTATAATATATATAATATTTGACAAGCAGGCTTATTTATTCTCAAGAGCCAGAGGAAGTGATAGTGAAGCCTGAAAGTGAAATATGCCAGGGTAATGACAACACTAACATTGTGATAATGTGAGTTAACTCAAGATCTAGCTTGAAATACATATATTTATTCCATGAGAGATAGAAACAGAATAATTAGTGCAATGAAGACTAATGATAATATGGAAAATGTTAAGTTCAAGTAAGACTGACCAATTTGACTTGTTTCCGGCAGAAGATGTCTGTGCCTGTCAGGTCACTCCTCTGAAGGTTTCTGACAAGTTCATTCAATACTCATTCTTTCACCAACACTGGCAAATAATTTTCAATCAGCTGTGACACTCACCCCACTTAAATACTGTTCAGACAACATCATTCATCTCTGTCCCCAAACCTCCCTTGATTGTTTGTCACACATTGATTCACACTTAGAGGGCTATAAAACCAGCTGCAGCTCACAGTTGTTGTTGAATTTTGATCTTGGCTATGAACTTTTGTAATCTTTGACATTCAAAACCAGTTCAACTGGAATTAGACTGTTAGAGACACAATGCAGACTGGACTTAGACCACAAGGCTTAGGCCTAGAACACTTGAATCTTCTGAAACACTAGCTAAGAGACAAATCTGCTACTTCTCACCCTTGTATGCTACCTCAGTTCATTTTTGCCACACAAAAATCATCTCCAACAAATACTGGTATAGAACCTAGGCGATATAGATTCATAGTTACAGGCATTAGCCACATTTTTAGCAAATCCAGCAGACTTTATAATAATAAGCTTGTTGTCAGTTACAGTGATGACAACGGTGACGGATGAGATGGTGTGTGTTTATGAATAATTCATGAGGTGTTAAAACAATGTCATTACCTGAATGAGTAAGTGACAAGTCCTACCTGTCACGGTCAGGGCGGGTTTACACTGGGCAAAGTTGAGTTTTTCAAAGTAACAATTAAACAGCACTTGATCATCGAAATGAAGATACATCAACTGCAGTCTGGACATGTGTGCTCCCCAGCCATATATTTTAAACTCTTGCACATGCCCAGTGGGTGATAAAAAGGGCATGTCCTAAATAATACATAGTTCCTAGAACAGATATGGTGTCATGAAGTGACATGAATGACGTGTCAATTGTGTGTCATGGATGACGTGTCAATTGTGTGCCATGGATGACTTTCAATTGTGTGTCATGGATGACTTTCAATTGTGTGTCATGGATGACCTGTCAATTGTGTGACATTAGAATAACTTGTGTTATATAATTGATAATGATTAAGTTACTTGTTCTGAATGTGTCATAATATACATAAGTTACTGTGGTAACTCAGGCAGAGAACTAGTGGATCTCTACTAGCTAATAGCTACTACTAGCTAATAATGTTAACAGTTTATAAGTAATTATCAATTCAATACCAATGCAATACACTGACTAAAAAGCAATAGAACACGAGTGTAGAATGACCACAGAAATGTAATAAGATAAAAATAATTTAAGTGACGTCACCACAGTTACTTGTTCTGAATGTGGGTTTGGTTCGCTCTATAATAGATAAGAAAAACACGAACTTTCACTTGTAATTTGAACATTAACAATTGAACTGTTTGGAACACATAGCTTAGTGATTCTAAGAGTGCCTTATTAACCTATTGTCCTCTTCTCTTCTTTTCTTCTGTTTATATTTTTTCCTATGTCTTGCTCTGTCCATCCCCCACTCTGAACACTGCATGGGTGTCTGTATAATTCATTTCTGGACTGAGTTAGAATTAATATTCACAAAAGGCAGAGAAGCTGGAGAATGCAGGGGTCACAAAAAATTGAAGCAGGCAAGAAAAAGATGTAACTATTGGAATGAAGAAGTGAAAGAAAATAGCCACACAGAAGAAACAAAAAAGCATGGTAACAGATTTGCTAAACTTAGTGAATCAAGTGCCACTATGTGGTGAGGTAGAGCATCAGAAACAAAGGTGATTGAAAGTACAGAGATATTGAGGTACAGCAGAGATAGGCAGAGAAGGAGAAGGAATCCATGAGCTGAAAAGAGAGGAACACGAAAAACTAAAATGGCTCAGGAAGAAAGATAGCAGGAGAGGGAAACTATAGAAATACCTTATGCTACTGCATTCCTAATTTGCAAAATTTAGTAGCTATATCGGGTACCTTATTGGTGTGGCAGGGTACTTGCTAGTTAATGTAAATATCCACAAGTTCTTTCTGGGATGCACATTGAAACCACAAAGAACACAAACAACATTGGAAGTTATCTACTGTTGTTACACAATGTTAGCTATGCACTAATAATACTGTGAGAAATGGCAAAGGATATATATTTTGTAATGGCTATGAGGGAATTAGAAGTCCTCATTCCCAAATATGATTGAAATGAAGGTGAAACATACAGACTTTGCAAGTTAATCACAAGCATTGTATATGCTTTGGTTGGGAAGAGTTGTTTTTTTTCTTCACAATTTAAGGAATAAGAAGATGAGGATGGTGAAGCAAGCCAGCTTGCAGTGGGCATGGAACCTGGGAGGGAAGACTTTCTTTTTTGAAGAGGCTGGAGCCCTCCTCCTTCAAAATATGGCTTGCGGCCATTTTGAGCCCCACCCCCCTACTTTTCATATCTGAATAAGGATTGCTTGAAATTTTTTATGAAATGCATGCTATTTATACATGATAATATATGATATAAGATGTACAACAATTATGCCCGAGTTGCAAGTCCTTCCTTTCCAGGTTTGTCTCTAGCTCCTAGCTCATAGCTCCTTCGATATCGTTCCAATTCCTACAAATCAAATTATAATTATCAATCAGGTAATCAATCCAGCTAATAATGTCTATTGATGACTATACATGTGACAGGCTCTGGACAGAATAAAGCTCACTTCATGCATCCCACCAATTCTGTTAATATAGCAAGTTATGATGCTTATTTATTCCAACGAACTTACCTGACATTTTATACACAAATACGTTCCGAGTTACAGCGTTTCAAAGGAAGCGTTACAAATAAGTGTCATTTTATTCGTATGAGTAATAGCACGGTAACCGTGTGATTCAGGATTAATAGCACAATAATGATTGAAATAGCACGAGGCGAAACCGAGTGTTATTTCAATTGCTTTACGAGTGCTATTGATCCCTAATAGCACAGGTTATCCGTGCTATCACTCACTAATAGTAGGCCAGCTTTTTAAAAAGTCTCTTGCACATTGTCCCCTACTAGAAACTACTCGAACTGTATTCCAAGGTTAACGCTCTACGCGTGCGCACTTACCCGTACTATTTCACTTAGCTACCGAGGTATTTCACTTAGTTTCCACTTAGTTACTGAGGTATTTCAATTAGTTACGTGCTATTTCACTTTCCCCATGCGATTTCAATTGAACAGCGATTTTTCCCATTCATTTTTTAATGGGCAACTTACGCGCCGTACTATTAACTCTCTCGCCGCGGAAGCAATTTTAATATCCGGGTGCGCACGCCGCGGACGCTGTTTTTGTGTAACACGGGTAACGCCCAAAGCCGCGTGGCAAAGAAATAGCAAGTGGAATCTAGACCAAACTAAGGCGCAAGGCTTAGGAAAACTGTCGAATAAAAGAAATACAGTAACTAGTAGCTCTATAGATCTCGGAGAAACCCAACACTAACAAACTATACGCGAATTGTTAGAAATGCAGGTAAGTCTATAATAGTTTTTAGCTAGTTATTGTTTCAAAATAGTAACCATTATTTGTTTAGTTTCTAGCGGCTAGTTTTTGTTTATATTTTAGTATTGGTGCTGTAAAACATTTAGTGCAGTATGAAATAGTATGTAGTGGAGACATAAAGAATAAGAATAAAAACTTTGTTGACAATAAAATGAGGACTATATATAGCGACTAGGATTGGTTTTAGTATGATAAAGTTCAAAACATGGAACTACACAAAGACCTACTCCACATATTTTACAGTAGTATGTACTTGTTTTTCTAGGTCTGCCTGATTTGGAGCTGCATACAACACAGTTTCGTTGTCCAGGCTTCCCATTTTGCCTAGATGGAACTTTATCAGGAAAATGTCTCTCTACTAGACGTGCAGAAGGTGAAGTGACAACAACTGGCCCAGATTGTGTCTGGAAGATTGAGGAATACTACACTCACTTGAAGAATCCATGACCAATTCCCTTGCGAGTTGGGTCCTGAACTGGAGGAAGGACAGCTTGCGATGATCTTGTTTCGACTTAGAATACAAAACAAAGGAATTATATATGCCAATATCAAGCAAACAAAAGAACGCTTTTCGCCACCACTTGTTAGTCCTACGATTGAAATTGTAGTATGACAAAAACTGATCAAGCCTATCCACTCCGGACATATACTTGTTGTATTCCTCGATGGCAGTTGGTTTCACAGTTTCTTCATAACCTCCAACTCCAGATTTGCTCCTTCTCTTCTTCACAATGGTGGAAGCGTCGTGAATATTGGTAAGTAGTGAAACTTCCCTTTTATCCTTCCATTTCACAAATAAAAGAGATCCCTTCTTCTTCTTGATCATCTCACCTTTCTTCATTTTCCTTTTTTTTTTTTATCACAGGTGGTACACCACGTCGATTGCACCGTAAAGTTCCACAAGAATAAATGCCATCTCTTTTAAGTGAACGAAACAATGCTGGACTGGTGTAAAAGTTGTCTATGTATAGATGATGACCCTTTCCTCTGATACTTTCTGTGACTCGCATAACAATATCATGAGTTACGCCATGGACAGAAGAAGTTTGAGAATGATTCTTTCCTAAACAACAACAACAACAACAACAACAAAACACTGTGAATGCAAAACTTGACTATCACGTGTATACAGTTTACCTGTGTACAATTCCCAGTTGAAAGCGTAACCTGTTGTGCTATCTGAAACCACAAAGGCTTTCAGTCCCCACTTGGTAGGTTTTTTGGGCATGTATTGAACGAAGCCAAGACGTCCTTTGAACCCAATCATTGACTCATCCACCGATACTTCTCTTCCAAGCTGAAAACAAGACTGAAAATTATCCAAAATTTTGTTGAGAAATGGTCGAATTTTATGGATTGGGTCATGGCCAGGTTGAACTTTGGGAATGAAATGACTATTATCATTCAAGTGCAAAAATTTGAGCACAAGAGAAAATCGATCTCTTTTCATGATGGATGAAAATGTCGAACTCGCAAAAGGCCACGAAGTAGACCAGTAATCTTCAACAGCGGGATAATGAATTGATTCCATGACTATTATTAGGCACAAAAATTTCTTCAACTCAGAGAGGTCATGTTGCGATGAATCCCACATTTGTGCCCGTGATCTTGGTGGAAGGTCGTTTTCCTCAAAGAACTGCTCGGCGTACAAATTTGTTTGCTTCACTATTTCTTCAAGAATGGAGTCTGGAATCAGTAAGCGGAAAAAATCAAGGGGATTTTTGTTAGTCATATCCTGAGTAGGACCTGGAGTTGCAGCAAAGCTAGGACCAGGAGTAGCAGAAATGTTTGAACCTGAAGAAGCAGAGCTTGAACAACTATCTTCACTGTCTTCACTGTCGTCTAAAGTTTCATTTTCTATTTCCATCTCATCATCACTAGCTGTACCACAAATATCATCTTCCATTTCACATTCATTTTCACTATTACTATTGTTTTCTATATCAGAATATTCATACCTTTCAGCATACTCCTCTTCATCAACATACCCCTCAAAATCATCCTCAGAATCACTATCAAGCATAGATAAAACGTCTTTAGTTGAGTACGTACGCTGGGCCATCGCGGATAAAAACCAGTAGCAAGCGTTGGTAATTTACTGCTGAATAAATTCCGGTGGCGGTTACCGCGTAATTGACTCGATGTCGTTAGGGATTTGCCTCTTCGGTAAGGGTGTCCTTGAGCATAAATATATGCGCTACGCGGTCTACGCGTAGTTCAATTTCGGCATATATATATGCTCGCCGCGGTAAGAGAGTTAATCAAGAAACAAACTTTTTTTCAAAGTGAATATTTTCTCTGTGTCACAAATACCTGTACGAACCTCATTCATTTCTGTTTAATAATTCAATTTCTGTAATTTCTCAGCTGTGTTCCAAAAATGAGGTGCATTAGCATAAAAAGAACCTTATTAAGACTGGTAGATATAGATAATCCAGGTGCTCATGGTTCCTAAAAAAATTTTCGTTTTTTTTTTATTTAGCAGGAAGGTACTAACATAGTAATGTATGCATAAGCAAACATCATTACTTTATTGGACAAAATTCTTTGAGATAAAATACTGTGGAGAATGAGGGAGGACATATTATAAGCACTCGTGCTCTTGAAATGGTTAAAATGAAATATCTTTCTTGCAAACTTTGTTATGATAGTATAAAAAAGGTGCTAAAATTGTTTGTACTGAAATATCTAGTTGTGTTTTTATTGATTTTTTTCCTTTGCTGTTTAATTCAAGCAGTGAGTTTTACCTGCATGCAGATATCTTCATATATGCAAGTTTTAAGGTCATTTATAGCTATAGAATGTTAAGCAAACTGATGTTATCCTTTTTGCAGGTTGCTATTTGTTAATCATAACAGCTTAGGTTGTAACAATGAACGACTTACTTCATCTTTCTGCATCCTCATTGCATCTACTGCTGTCTCTTTATATTTGAGTTCTTTACAAGGATCAGCTCCTAGCTCAGATTGAATAGACACCTATACAATAAATGAATCATTTATATTGACTATCCTGCACTTGTTGACCCTTATCAAGGACTACTTACATTACTTAAAGCCTCTGTCCCTGAATAAAACTAGCTATGGACAGTGTAATTTCCCCTTAATGTATAACTTGTTAATAGTATGGTGCGTAAATTGCCCATTCAAAAATATACTGGGAAGATCTCTGTTCAATTGAAATAGCACGAGAAAAGTGAAATACCACAGTAGCTTAGTGAAATAGTATGGGTGAGTGTTAATGCATGCTAGCTAGCCTTGAAAATGTACAGTTCAAGTAATTTCTATCCAGAAATAGTGAATGATACAGTGTACCTACAGTGAAATGATGAAAAAAAGATTGCCTACTATTAATGATAGATAGCACTCATGAAGCAATTTCGGCTTCTCATGCTATTTCAATTGTGTTATATACTCGTGCTATTAATCCCGAATAGTATGATGATCCATGATGCTATTACTCATACAATAGATTGTGTATTTAAATTCATTGTTTGAATTCTTGCAACGAAGTGCTTACAGTAGAGTAGTATGAGCTTTATGAATAACTTCATTCATTCATTCATTCATTGCAATATGTGCCCATTATATAGTTATTTATCGGACTAGATAGACTTTCATTTACACCTCTTCTCCATTTCTATTCACAATCTTCAACCTTTGTGCATAAATTAAGTAATGCTTCCCTTTAATTTAAAGCAATATAATTGAGTGACCTATAAGAATGATTAAATACCTGTGGAAAAAAGCCACAAAAAGCTTGCTTCCATAACTCCAGGGGGTTCCTAAGCAAACAAAAACAAGCAAGCAAATTCATGCCTTATAAATTCTCTAAAGTTTCACAAAAGTACATATAAGCATTTTGCTATAGCTAGCTATTATTGAATGCCTGCATTTCAAACTTGCAAATCCACAGGAAAAACATCTATGAATAGTGATAATACAAATGGTATTGATAATATTGATGTTTATATATTGTGCAAAGCTTTCTTATCAACAGTCATAATAAATATTCTTTCCAAAGAATTGTGGTGTGGTAAGATACAAATTAAAAAAAAAATCTGCATTCTAAATTGTATAAAATATTTGTTTTTAACTCCAATACACTGAATTATATTATATTTTAAATCGGAAGTTGTCAGTGTGTAGTGCTTAGAGGATGCATGATTGTGTGCATTTCAATTGACTAACCGATACATGTGAAGTGTAATCAAATAAAGTAGCTTTGAACATGAATTATTTATGAGTCATCTGAAATTTCAATCTTTCTCACATAAATTTACCAAAAAAAAAAGAAAATATAGGAGATATCCATAGTGAAGGATCCAAGAAAGATGAAAAAAAGAAAGAAAGAAAAAAAACAAAAAAACCACACACATCAATTGCGCATCATTTAAGTGCATTATTACCTTGCATTAATGGATCCTAACTCTCCACTTGAAAGGGAAGGAATACCTGCAGTAAAATAGAGACCATGATATTAAAAGGTTACGAAATACATCCATATGTACCTATCTGGCCAAGAGCATCAGATCCTACAGGTACTGCCAGTGGCTTAGTATAGTCCATGGATATGGCAGTACTGCAATATATTGAAAGTCAATAAATTGATGTGGTTAGTGAACACACCAATCAATGTAACGTTAAACAGGTTAATATTAGTATACTATTTTAATGGTATCAATACTCTAGCAAATACTACATGCCATTATATGCACCAGCTGAGTAATTGCTTTGTTGTAGAGACAATTTATTATATGGCAGTTCTATGTTGGGAATGCAAAAATAGTATGTAATGATAAAGTTAGCTGTGGAAAGAGCAGTGTGAAGTATTTCACAATGAACAATATTGCCATATGTATCAGCATTAATATTGGCAGCAGAATATATACGCATATATACATACAACTCTAATATATCATAATCAATAATATGTACCTCATTTGTGATCCGAATGCATAGTGGCCTAGAAGTTGCTTAGTCTTTGTCATAAGGGAGTCAGACTTATGGCTTAAAAACTAAGAATAAATAAAAAGAAAGATAATGTCTGACAAATGAAATATAATAATAATTCCATAGCCAAGTCATTTTTAATACAATTAAGTGTGGTATTATTTTGAAATACCACAGCAGTGGAAAATTTAAATACGATGTGATTGGTCCTGGCAATATATCAGCAAACCTTGCCTTGCTTCATCCGCTAGGCAATATCGCAGTGAAATTCTTGGGCAAAGCTATTTAACAATTTAGGAATGGCTAGAAAAGTATTAATAATGACAAAATCAGAGCGAGGTGGTTTAATATAATACGACACGATTATGATTTCAACTGCAGAAATATAAATTATTAACCATCAAGGTGCATTCGCGTAAGGAGGGTTACAGTAGTCTGTTTGTTATTCATTGCTGTCAACAGCGGATCTTGAAGATAGTGGACTTTTATGCCTTGAGATAAGAGGAGCTCAGACTAAATAACAACTTAAGTCCCTTTCATTTGCCACTTTTTTTTAATTTTGGCTTCGTTTTTGAGAAAATGAGAGAAAAGGCAGACACTGTTATGGCAAGTAATGTCATATGCGGTCATACCCATTCATTCATTTGTGGTATTTAGAATCACGTGTGCTCATGTAAGCGTACAAATTTTACCGTGCTCAGTTCAAATTTGTTACACGTGTTCCACAGATCCAGTGCTAATTTATTTTTGTCTGGAAGTCTTTGCTGCTGGAAGTGACATTCTTTCATCAACTGTAAGTAAGCCTGCTCTACAAAAAGTGTGCCTTAAGTGTTCGAGTAACGTGCATGTCAGAAAGTCCAAATGTTTCTGTGGTTATTGTTTTTCTACCAACTCAAGGTAATACTAAAGCCAGATGTCATAAAGTCCTCAAACAGTTGTAAAAAGTATATGGCCGAGTGTCAAGCACGTAAAAGAGCTCTAGAAAATGTGGATCAGTCCCAGGAGCATAGACTGGCTGATTCTAATGCTATACCCATAAAAAGGCCCTTGAAACTCCTGAAGAATCCCAGAGATGCAAGCCGGAAAATGTTAAATATAACAGTACTCAAAAATAGCACTGAACTATTATTGTTGTAAGCTGAAAGTTTAAGAACTTTGCAATTCAACAGTAGTGACTTCTTTTGCAAATTATTGCATTTTTTTAAAACTAATGCTCAAGTTTTGCACTCTTAGTACTCTAGCTATCTATGCCTATAGTAGTATTAAGAAATTTCACGAGGCAAAGCCTCATGAAATTTTTCTCACGCCACTCATCCTATTTATCCCAAATACCAGTTTTCTGTGCTATTATACCTCATGATGATGATGAAGATGATGACAATAATAACAATAATAATAATAATAATAATAATAATAATAATGATAATAACAATAATAATAATAATAATAATAATGATAATAATAATAATAATAAATATTTCTTAGAATACCTGAAGAGATGCTCCATTAGTGTGGGCCAGGAACCTGAGAGTCTTCGAAATAACTTTTTTCTTCTCAGGGTCAAAGTTCTGATATATGTCATATTTTGTACCTATGATGATTAGAGGTATTGGACATGGATCCAGTAGTTCTTTGTCCTGCAAGTGAAAGGGTTTAAACAATGTGTACTTACATATGAAATATACTTATACATGAAATAAGATTTAATACACAGTTAAAATTGACTCCATCATAGTATTTTGGGGCTTGTAAATTCCAGAGCCGAAATGTTCTAAGACCATGAAAATATATATCTCTCTTTGTACACATGTTATAGTACTTATATACAGGGTTGAGAATATCGTACCAGCACTGGTTCTAGAATATGAATATATTTGAACCTAATGAGTTTGGTAAGGGACTACATGACTGTATCTGCAGCAGGGTCTTTGTCTTTCAAACAGTAACAAGCTGTCAGGTCTATGGGACCTGAACATATGAAATGTTAAGTATCATATATTGTATATGTATGTACATAGTTTATTTATGCTGAGTACAGAAATCACAATTTTACTGTGCAATTGATAAATTATTTGTGAGCCGTAACAATTTTAACATTGAGCAAGTGTCATTTGATTTTTGCTTATCGAGTTTGTGATGTGAACTATTGGAGCTATGGCCAAGAGAACATATTGTTGCAGAGGTACTCAATCTTTAGTAGAAGCATGAAACCATTATATCTTCATGCTTTGCTAGCTAATTGTAGATGAAGACGTTGTTGAAGGAGTATTTTCAAAGTGAAAGGCCTGCTTCGCCTCCAAAATATTTGAATCCTGAAGGCAACACCCTTCTACTTTGAAATAGTTGTATTCTTTCTATACAAAATATTCTAATTGGGACAATGCTAGTACTAGTGTGTGACAGTCTTTAATAAGCCATAGTGAACCATACATATGTAACTGATAAGGTAAATTATAATGTCAATACAAAATTGGTATTGATTTTTGTTTTATGAAATATACATCTGTTGGTAATTTTTATGACAAGCTGTGAGAATTCCTATAAAAATGGGAATTCACAAATCTGTTCTCCAATTGCAAAGTGATCTGAAGCTGTTAATAAGAGTTGGAGACATCCCATTGTTCTCATCATAAAGCCTGTAATATTTATTACAGTAATAGTTGCTATCACTCATCATAACCAATACATACCTCCAACCTCACTCATCATAATATAGCATGTAATGAAATGGTCTACAGTGGAATGACATGCAGAGAAATGAAAGCTTATCTGGAGAAAAAAAATTAGAAGATTATTGAGAGGATGTCTACTGTAAAAATTACTTGAGTGAGTTTTCCCAGTATATGCTGTCACTTCTTGCTAGCAGATAGTTAGAGAGGAGTGGTAAAATCTGGTAATATATAGTAGTAACTATGTGATCTTAATAGCATCATTTGAATACACTAGCTTTTTTTAATTTACTGGGATTCCTTGGCCCCATACTGCATGGACACACAAGGGTTGACTGTGTGTCTCACTTGTTCATCAATTAGATTAGTGGGCTGGTTCTTCTGAAACACTTATGCTTCAGTTGTGACGGCCAGTAAGATAAAAACGGAAGAAACGAAAATAGTGAATGCAAATCCATTATATGCAACATGGACAAATATTTCAGTTCTAAATCATTTCTTTTCCATTTAATAAATGAAGTCCAATGCATATATTATACTTATTACTTACTGGGTGATCGTCACCATAGTGTGCCCAGGATGCCTTCAATAGAGCATTGGCAATTTCTGGTTTCTGAGACATCAGCCGTGAAAATAGATTTCGCAAGTGTGTGCGAACCTTGAAAAAATAAAACGACAGACAACATATTTAAATTACAACTACAAACTACAAAAGCAACAACAAAATTACTCCAATAATATAAAAGATTCATTGTCATGCCAGCAATACTTCATAATTTGTAATCAACATTTAGTTTGTACCACCATATTGAAATAAAAAACAAAAATGAGTACAATAAAAACCTACTTCTTTTAAGAACACTTCCAGAGTGACCCAGAGTTCTTCAGGCTTGGACAGGTCCACCACTAGCATCACTGAGATACAGCTAATGAAATTTTTTAAAAACAAACAGAGAAATATCAATTATACTTTTAAAAACTCAGTTACTTCCTACTATTGACTTGCTACTTCAGTATGTTGTCTTACCATTCAAACTTTTCATGGATACGATCTACTATAGTGTATTGTCTTAACCTTCATCATCATATTCACTTTCAAAATCAGCAAATAGGTTGTACTTTCTAAATCAGTAATGATGGGTATTGGTCATCCTGCACTTAATTAAGTCAATGTGCTATTTATTAGATTGTATTGTGTACTAGTACATTCCAAAATGTGGTCACATTACAGTCAATTTGAGAGTATGGGTCTAAAAGGAGGAAATAAGTAATTGGGCTTACTGTCTACAAGTGAAGAATTTCTGAGGCTGCCTAATGAGAAAAATGTTATAGTTCCTAACCTCTAGTCTTCTTGAGGCATTAATCTCTAGCAGTCTAAGGGTATTCACCTTTTAACCAAGGCAAAGTCATAAATTCACCCTGTAGTGACAACTGCTGTCCTGTAATCATCAATTTCATAACTCTATCATATGCACTATTTATACACATGCATGTTGATACTATAATTAATTGGCTCAAATTTATACACTCCTGATAGTGTCTTGTTTTGCTTCCTCGTCATATAGTTTTACACTTTCAACTGTTAAGAATTAGCCTGTCTCTTGAAATACTCCAATGTTTTGAAACATTATTATTACTTTCTTCATTACCATTCCAATGTCATCACTAACTTGATGTTTTCCAAATTGATTGGTATCTGCACCATCTTGGAGAGAGATGTACCTCCACCAAGCTCCCAGATATGACAGATATCCTTTGTCTACAAAGTACATTTAGAGAGCAATATGCTACTACAGCTCACTGCCATCTGCGTGTAAGGGTATCATCACACTCAGTATGCATGTGTTGATCAGTGCATGAAAATAAGATCAACATCTTATCACAAATCTATAATTTCATCATAATAATAGAAGTTGCAAATCCATTTACATAATTAGTATTTCCCTTCAGCTATAGCAATATTTAACCGATTACACGCGAATGACGCAAATATGCGTCAATTAAGAAAAATCGATAACCGCGGAGGACGCAAAAATGCGTCAAAAAATGCGTCTTCGCGTCCATTCCGCCCTACAGCTTTGTGGAGTCAAGGAAGCCACCGATCACTATTGCAGACGATTTTATATTGTTGTAAGTATATTTTAGGCTTATAAAATACATAGACTGCCATAAGAAAATGTTGAGTAAATTTTGTCACAACAATAAGACTTCTTTCTGATAAAGTATAAATTGAAAATATATTTCATAAAATAATAAAGGTAACAGAATAATTTTTTAGAACCCAATATTACTTTAGCTATAACTGCTCATGATAAAACAAGTAGAAAGCTATCTTGGCAAGTGGAACACTGGCACTTCAGCATCCTAGTGATGAAGACGTTATTCTTGACCTGGCACAGCATGGCAGTGACAAGGATGGCAGTGACCAGAATGGCAGTAACTCTGATGGTAGTGACGAGGAGTTTGATGACAGCAAGAATGACTTCAGTACTGATGAGTGTAGTGACTGCAGCAGTCACTAGATGATGGTCAAGGACTCTGACGAGAGAACGGAATTGATGATTCTGAAAGGTAGCGATTTCTACAGGAATTTTAACCACATTCTTTATAACAATAAGTAAAAAGAAATATTGTTATACAATAGGTGAGACTGCAGGGAGCCCTCTGACATATACTTCTAGTATGCTATGACCAGTTGCACTTGATAGTAAGATCACTAACTATTCTGTCAACAATGCAGCCTACCAGCACATCAAAAGTAAAGACACCTTGGAGTACCAAACTGAATACACTAAAATATTCTATCATTTATTTGTGATGTACCTGTTTTCATGCACAAAAGCCATAAAAAGCTTCTCTGTTCACAAAATTTATAACAGATTGCTCAGTTCAAAATAAAACACACCCTAAATAAATATCAACAAATTCTTCCTGAATGTAAGACAGATGCGTGCAAAAACACTTTCTCTTACCTCTATGATCAAGTAGCAAACTGCTTCAGCCATGAAACCATACTTCCAACCTTACTAGTGCGCTTACTAAGAGCCTCAGTGTGATGCCATAAATGTTTTTGCCAAACGGTGCGAGTACTTTGTTATTTTTAAGTCGGGAACAGCTCCTTAGCGTCGAACTTATGCTTTCCCAATAGCCTAGAGCGTACTCTATCGTTCGATAATACTGTCCCCGAGGCAATCTTCAAACGTTCGTCTTCTTTCTCTCGCTTAGTGTCACCCTCCCACCAAGCAATCAATCCTCTGTGTCTCGCGTGCGCCCGTGACCGCATTACGTAAGGCGCAATTAAAATTTTTATTCACGCGTAATCGGTTAATGAGTTTTACCCAATAGCGTAAAATAATTATTTCTCTAAAGGTTGCAGCAGATCAACTAATCTGACAAGAAGCAGTTATCTGAAAATGACTTACAATGTTTGCACCTTTAGATTTTCGTCCAAAAGTATATTCCAGAGCAGTTGTTGGTTTAGGAGGTTCATCCCTATTTTAATATTGTAATAATTAATTTGCAAGTGTTTGAATTGGATGTTGTACCTGTTAAGAAATCCCAGAATAATTGAAGTTTTCCCCTAATAACATAAATCACACACAAATAAATAAATATGAATGTTATTACTGTAAAATGGCATGCTATAAATGAGAAGTGTGTACACAAACTTACTGCATTCTTTCCACCAATGAAAAGAATGTTAGTAGTTTCTCCTTCTTTGCTAAATTCGCCAACTGTGGTACCTAAAATATATAAAGGCTCAACTATTTATTTTATAAATACTGCATTTCTTAACTGCTCTCTTTTTTCTTCTTTTCATTCTCCAATATCGCAAGTGACCAGAGGTCTTTGGATGTTGCACTTAGGCGGTCTTGACTACTAAAATTTGTTCCAGGATAAATTAGAAAGAAAAAACAACAATAAAAAACACCATGACTGAGACAGTCAACAGAGTAGACAGACACAGATAGAACAGATGCGACATACAAATAGAGAGACAAACAGACAGCTGAAGGTTAAGTTGTTGTTGTTGTTGTTTTCCACAGCACTAGCACTATCTGCTACTAACAGTGTCAGTAATGCTCAACTCAAGTGGTTAGTTATATCTTGCTAGTGGACACAACGTCTCAGTTCAGAATAAATGTGAGTTATAGTACTAGCTGCATAACCTATTAAATTATTATTAAAGTATTTATTTAATTGCAATAAATGGGTGGATGGAGCTAAATAGAACCCTCGGAACAAGTGCTAGATTAGTCTTGCATAGCCTTACCCTTTACCAATTGTTACGCGGGAAAATGGTCTGGTCAACTGACACATAGCAAGTTATACTGCTTCCCCTGCTAATTGGGCAGGGAAAAACAATAAAACAATAGACAAGACAAGAGGTGAGGCAGTCTAGGAGTTTAAAGAATGCGAATGTTTTAAATTCCTTCAAAGAAGTCAGAGCAAAATACAAAGTCTGGCTATGCGAGACTAGTGCTGGGTCTGGCATAATTGTCTGATAATTCATAAACAACAAGAGTCATTTTTAGACCTTTTAATTGAAAAATAGGATGGAAGAGCTGCTTTTAGATAAGGGCTAAGTTACTATCTGATCTATAGTCACATTTGAATTCTATTGACAGAATATCATGATTGAAATTCGTACCTCAGTGGTGTTGCAAACCTATCTGCTGAGAATCTATCTTCAGAGCCTTTCCTTATGGACCCAGCACCACGCTTCTGTGTCACGCCTGCGGTAGGTAGTTTTCTATCCCGCTGGGTTTCACCGGATTCCTTACGACCTTCATCACCTCTAAGACTTTTCCTTTTTTCTTTGGGTGCCTTCGATTTCCTTGTCTTCTTTTTCTCAGACGCTTCCGAGGTAGCTTCAGGCAAAGTTCCTTCTAGCTCGGACAGGTCTACAGTAGGGTGCTCCGACATCTGCACTTAACACTACGATGGTCGTTTTTCTCAACCTGGTCTCTACTAGCAACGGATTATATTCGTATTGAAGCGCATCAATAATAATGTTAACGACCACTTACCTCACACAAGTCTAACTGATGACCTTTTACCATAAATTGTCTTGCTCGACGAAACTAAAATTCGATTGCATCTTGGTACCCACGTGGCGGCTACTGCTACGTCTATTTCACTGACTCGTCAACAGCGCAGGAATGGTAGACGTACGCGGGTTAGACCCACGTTTCGCACCTTCGAATAGGCTGTCCTCGGTGAAGTTTCTAACCTACACTGGAGATGAAATAAAAAGAATAAGTTGCAAGAACATTACCAACCCTATTACCTTGGATAGCCTTTTCCACCCCAACATGGGGGGTCTGTATGACCCAGCTCTTGGCCCCAGTAACAAGCATGACCTCTGTGGGACCTGTGGGCTCAACTACGTCCACTGCCCCGGCCACATGGGCCACATCTCTCTCCCACTTCCCGTCTATCATCCCATGTTCTTCATGCACCTTTACTCACTTCTACGCTGCACGTGCTGGACCTGCCACCGGTTCCTGTGCATGCCAATCAAGGAGAGAATTTTCATAGCTCAGCTGGAATTGATTGAGCGTGGGCTGTTAATGGATGCCGAAAACCTTGAACTGAACGTGGTGACAAATTGTGGTGAAGATGGATTAGACAACAACGACTCCATTATTCAAAAAATTGAAGAATATGTTGAAATGTGTAAGGGTAAGATGCCTGTCGATTCGAAAGTGAAGACGAAAAATGTAGTGGAGGCAAGGAAGAATAAAATTGCAGATTTTCAGAAGATGTGCAACTTGAAGGCAAAGAAGTGTGAGTTTTGCTCATCTCCAATCAGGTCATTGAGACAAGAGGAACGCGAAAAGTTCTTCCTTCGTGGACTGCAAAAGAGGAAAGCCATGGCGTGGAAGTCTGCACATGACACACACATGAAGAACCAGAGCATTGCTAAGACAGTATTGGCAGCAGAAGAAGGTGGAGACCAGGAGATGGAAGGTGAGGAGTCGGAGGAGGAAGAAGCAGAGGAAGACGACGGGAGTCAAGATCCGACTGAAGGTGTCTCAGTCAGCCAGCTGACCAAGCAGACTTATTTGAGTCCACTTGTGGTTCGAGAGCATGTACAGCAGTTGTGGGATCACAATCGCGTCCTGCTGGGGGCGCTGGTGGGATGCTCTGTTCCAGAACAACTAGCAAGTGCGGGCGGTGATCCGGGGCCTTTGTCGAGGATGCGGAGAGCACAGGAGAAGGCCACTCCTGATAGTGTGTTTTTTCTAGATGTCATCCCTGTACCGCCTTCCAGATTTAGACCAGTAAGTCGGTACTCTGACCTGACCAAACTGGTCATCTATAGTGAGAGTTGCATTGCTTTTTTTTTTCTCCTGACTAATTTTAATTAAAGAGAAGAGGGAAGCTCGTAGCAAGGAGGTGGTGCAGCAACAAGAGGACTTTAAACTCGCTGATCTGCCGTTTATGAATTGCTGCTTCTTTGTCTCAAGAATATTAGCTACAGTCAATTTGAGCCAATTTAAAAAGCTACGTACGTAATTGGAGTAATTGTTTGTTTGATCACCATAAAGTAAATAAATAAATATATTTAATTTGTGTTTTATTCAATTATAAGTTGGACCTCTCACTTCTACACGTTCACCTTCATTTCCTTCTCTCTCCCATCTTTCTTATATTTTCCTTCAGATCAGTCAGCTGGGAGACCAGCGCTATGAGAACCCTCAGTCCACCAACCTGCACAGAGTCCTCACATCCACTATAGAGATCCAGAACATCATGGTGGAGAAGAAAACTGCAGAGCAGGAGGAGGAGCAGACGAAGAAGACTGGGGCAGGATCAAGTCAAGGGCAGAACTCACAGGAGCAGAAGAAGCCTATGGTGAGTGAGAAGTGAAATATACTGAGCTGGAATAATAGACAAGAGCATGTATAAACATGGTCAATTTGTACACTGCTTGCATTATGAAAGAGGCACATGTATTTTCTCTTGACCAGGGTTTTTTTTTTGTTGTTGTTGTTTTGTCTGATCTGTGGTGAAGTCCAAGGAATTCCTTAACATTCGCTTAGCTTCACCACAGATTCAGTAACCAGCAGCGCAACAGTTTCCTCCCATACCTTAACCCCAATCTTAATCTGTACCCTCACCAAATCCCTTGCCATAGCAATGCCTACACACGATAACTCTGAATATTTTGGTTTTATTTTTGCCCCACTATTTTTATTTGTTGGTTAGTCATTTACTATTTATATTTATTTACTTTTATTTTATTAACATTATATTCATTAAGTTAGTATTTATTATTATAATAATATCCCCACCCACCCTCCTTTCTTCCCAGAATTTCAGTGTCCGTCTCCAAGTGGCCTGGGACAGACTTCAGCGAGATGTGAACTGCCTCATGGACTCCGCCCTGGACAGGAAGACCTTGCATGCTCCAAGTGGCATCAAACAGGTACAGGGTCACTCTTGGAAAAAAAACCCTTTTGAATAGAAGTTTATATTACACCCGACTTGAAGTGCAATATGATAACCAAGCAATTGAAAACATACCAGTTTGTTGTCTTTTATTGTTGTTGTTTTTGTTTTGATTTTCTTTCTTTTTTCTTTTTTTTCTTTTTATCTTTGTGGTTGTTGAAATTTGGTCATGGGTATGTCCTATTTATAGTGCCTTAGCAGTGATATTCAGACCTCTTGTTGCATACCACTTAATCGGATTGATGAAGTCTATGTATGCTCATGTGACCTTGTGTTGGTTTGTGCTGTGACTCTGGCAGATTCTGGAGAAGAAGGAAGGTTTATTCCGCAAGCACATGATGGGCAAGAGAGTGGATTTCTCCGCACGGTCTGTGATATCTCCGGATCCATACATCAATATGGATGAGATTGGAATACCAATGGTAAGGGGATGACACATTGGTGCACACATAGGTGCACACTGGCCGACGCAGGCACACTAGGCAAGAAAATTAATGCAATGGTGTTTTATTAGCAAGCTCACAAGTGAACAGCTCCTTGAAAAATGACATTAAGACCACCTTTTATGTACTTTAAAACTGTCCATTAATGAAAAAAGAAAAAAGAAAAAAAAAGAAATTGACAAAATATATAATAGATGGGTATCAAAATATAGTCTGATTACTATGGTTACAAATAAACTATTAAATACGTGCGAGTGTTCCTTCATTCTGAATGCATACTCTGTTCCACTTGCTCCCATGTTTTGTTTTGTTGTTGTTTTTTGTTTGTTTGTTTTTATTTTTTTGACTATCGCTCTACATGTAATTCTTAGTTGTTGTTGTTGTTGTTTTAGTAAATGTTGCATTCTCAACAAGTAAGGGTTCGCACCACTTCTTCTGTACTTGTTGTTTGTTATTGTTTATTTTCCGTGCAGGTATTTGCTAAGAAGCTGACATACCCTCAATCAGTGACACACTGGAACGTGAATGAACTCCGTCAGGCAGTCATCAACGGACCCGCGGTGCACCCTGGGTGAGTTGCTATATGGCCTGGTACTGTCGTAGATGGTCATAAGTGGATAAGTGCACCTGTTGAGGGAGAGGGTGGTGATTACTCTGGGCTGTAAGTTTTATTTCATACTAGACCTGTTGACTCAGAATCGCTTTATTAACTCTGTTGCGTTTGTGAGAGTCAATTGCTCCGTGTTGTCACCGTTCAAACTTCAAAACATTAGGATCATTGGATAGCTACAGTAACACATTAAAAATAACCACGTGCCAAGTCAGACCTTGGATCAGTATTAGTACCTTGTACGGTCTGGCTAGCTGCTCAAGTCAAGTGGCAAGTCTAGTATACATATAATGTACTCCATTCAACCAACATTCCTGAGAATGCCTTCATTTTGGGAATGATAATATCCTTACGTACAGGTACCACGGCCAAGCATGTGGAGTGTGAGAAACATTGCCCAAAGCATATCGATTTGCTACGAAATCTCAGGAATTAAGGTTCTTCCTTTTTTTCCTTCTTCTTGTCCATCTCTTCTGGTCTATCAGTATGTGGGAATTTCTGTAATGGAGGCTCTTTGTTTAGATCAATCCGCCATACCAATTCTTTAGTACATTGTTGTTATTTTATTAATGTTGTTGTTGGTTGTTGACTGTGTGATATACTGCTTGTAGTGCCACTCATGTGCAGCTGGAAGATGGCGGTGTGATTCTGCTGAATGCCTCCAACCCACGCCAGAGAACTGCCATCGCCAAGAAACTGCTCACTCCTAGCAAAGATGGAAATATGGGCGGAGCTTCAAAGAAGGTGGGACAATGTGGGTGAATGAAACTGGTGGATAATTACTTAGGAATGAGATGATAAATAGGGAATTGTGGACTACGTCTTCCAGAAATTGAGTTTAGCGTGTCTATACTTTTATTTGAAAGAACCAATATTTCACACAGACCTCGGCACTCATTAGCGTGTGTGTGTGTGTGTGTGTGTGTGTGCGTGTGTGTGTGTAGGTGTTTCGTCATTTGAAGAATGGAGACATCTTGCTGGTGAACAGACAGCCTACCTTACACAAGCCTAGCATAATGGCACACAAGGTGACGGATTTAGTATTATTTTGCATTGACTAGACTTGCAGCAGACAAAATAAATCCAATTTGTATAATATTAATATGCTAACAACAATAGTTTAAACTATAAAAATCACAATGGTTACTATTTATACAAATGTATAAATAGTAACCATTGTGATTTTTTTTTTTTTTTTTTTTTTTTTTTTTTTTGAGGCAGCTTCTGTCAATTCATGTTTGTACAATTGGTTTGTTAAGAGGTCGTTATATTTATAATGATGAGCTGACTCCTACAAATTCAATGTGGTGAGATGTTTTAGTTAATTTGTAGGTGGTGTATATTAGGTGAGGTGTCCATTAAAAATATCACATCATTAATTGTGATCTATATTTCTGGGTAAATCGTTTTTAATGTTTAATATCACAGTAATAAGTAAATTAATTAATAATAAGAATAGTAATAATTTCACTGAAGTAGTGCTATGTACCTTTAAATGATCAGCAATCTAACTTTCTTATCCAAAGCTCCAAGTTCTAAACATCATTTCCCACACTTCTTGCCCCTTCACCTGTTCACTCTTTGGCTCTGTTTCCTATCATACTTCTTTGTGTTCCATTTGTGCCCCTCCCACTTCTCTACTAGGCTCGCGTGCTTCCCAAAGAGAAGACTCTCAGACTTCACTATGGCAACTGCAAGAGTTACAACGCTGACTTTGATGGTGATGAAATGAACGCTCACTTCCCCCAGAATGAGCTGGCCAGAGCTGAGGGCTACAATATTGGTGAGCTAGAGGGGGTGGGTCATATGGTAAGGGACAGAGCAGGTATGGACATAAGAGGTAGGGATAGTCTTGTGTAGACCCTTACCTAATCACTGCATGGAGGGGGAGTGGTCATATGTTAAACCTATACATACAATTGTACCCGTGGAATTCAATTCAACTGTTTCAATGATATTTAAACTATAATCTTGTGTGATATCCTTCCAGTGAATTTCATTGGGTACGCAAGGAATGTTATTGTCTGTCTGGTATAAGTAATCATTTGGTAAGTCTGCCACCAAACTATTTTTACGCGTACGTAGCTGTTTAGTAAAGGGTCTGGCTACACGAGACTAGGCAGGGGGAATGGTGGAGAGGAAGAAGAGAAAAAAAGGAAGTATATTGAAAGATAATCAGGCCAGGTTTTTACCTAGACCAGAGTGCGCAGCGCTGCCACACCAATAGTCAGGGGCGAGTCCAGCGCCAATGTTGGGGAGGGGCCCAAATATATGTACATCAAAATTTATGAAATAAATTTTGGAGGGGAGGGACCTGCCCTCCCCTCTCCCCCCTTCCCTGGATCCTCCCCTGATAGTCTTGTACCCTCGTCCTTGTTGCCACGCCCGGATACTTCTATGTGCAAGATAGAGGATAATTCAGAGGTGTGTGAGATGACTCACTCCAGTTACCAGTGAAGATATGTTAGTACCACACAGAGGGATGACATAAGTTAGAGGCATGATGCAAGTACAGCAATGGGTTTAGCAAAACTGAAGGTATATACTTGTAGAGGTAGAAAAGGTAAGGGGTGGTGGGCTGTTCTGGCATCAGAGGAAGGTGTGACTCACGAGGAAGTTGAGATGGCTTATTCTGGTCACTGCAACTTGGACAGAATATTAAATTCTTAACTTATAAGAATGTTTTAATAGAAGAATTTAT
>WLWD01001256.1_pt1 | contig 33375 bp, 16 predicted proteins | sample 6712731 | NCBI WGS metagenome assembly WLWD01 (sample SAMN12718690, study PRJNA576275) | sponge metagenome | isolation source: marine sponge | host: Mycale hentscheli | place: New Zealand: South Island, Marlborough, Capsize Point | collected 2014-11-01
TTTAACCCTTTGCGGACGAACGCGGGCGAGCAATTATGTAATTAAATACGCGCACGCCGTAAAACCAATTAGTTGCCCGAGACGACGACGTTTTACCAGTGGAGTTCGGCACGTGGAAAAAGAAAACGGGCGAGTGTTTCTTTTGTGTTAGGCCTCAAATAATCGGCCTCTAGCGTTGTAGCTATGGTAATTCGTTAGTTTATAGTTTATAGAGTTGTTTTGAATACAAACTTAGTTGGAATTATCGAGGAGGCCATAGTTTGTTAGCTATTTTTTTAGCTTATATTTATGAAAGGAGAAATCACACCCAAGTGTAAGTTCTAGTTTTAGTTTGCTTATTTCTAGCTACTTTAGGCCTTTACTTCTTAGTAGATGTTCTATTGGAAAATAGCTAGACACAAAGTGTAGGAAATTTTTTTTTTTATTTAGTTGGTGCACTTCATATAAGTTATACTTATTTTATTAGACTTATTTTGTAGAATAGAGATCGCAAAATGTATACTATGTAAGCTACTGAAAGTTTTAGCGCGCTACACGCTCTGTAACTGTAATAACAGAGCAAAAAAGAGCTTGTCACGAATTCGTGACAGCCGTATTCTCTTGACGCACCCGGTGCGTCACAGATTCGTGACCATCGTACGCGCGCGTTAAGTTACGGCGGTCACGAATGCGTGACGGTCGTACGCAAAGGGTTAAGTTTTCATCTAATAATCTGTGTCATAGTCGTGGTCACCATTTTCATGTGGCTAAAATATTTTTGTGATTATACAAAATTTCCCCCGCCCCTAACGAAAAACCCTGTATGAATCCCTGATCACTACCATAATCATACCACCATCAACACTATCATCAACACTATCATCAACACTATCATCATCATCACCATCATCTTCCTCATCATCATTATCACAACCATCATCATCACCATCATTATTACTACCATAATCATCATCATTACCCTCATCATCACTGCTATCACATCCTCATCATCTCTACCATCGTCACCATTATATTTCTCATCATCATCATCAATACCATAATCATAATCATCATCATCGTCATTACCATAATCCTCATCACAATCATCATTTATAAAGGCCTTACATTTGTCCAATGTCGTCTCGAGCGATCTGGTCCACTATAATGCTACTTTCTCCAACTGCTCCAAGTTTGACACATTATGTGGAAAGGTGTGGCCACACCTGAGTGCCTAGTGAGGACACCAGGTAGACACCTACAAATAAAGCACATTGCAACTTAGTGAATGGTATTGCAGCACTCATTTAAATAGCCACACCCACTTCCTCGGTTGAATTACTTAAGAATAAGGATTGGTATTTTTAAAAACAAAACAAAAAAACAACAAAAAAAACAACACTTTAATGAAAATAGCTGAAGCTGCAATAAAGCACAGAGGTATCACATTAGTTCAGTATGAGGGAAATTGTATAGTTTGCTCGTAAAGGAGGCTGAAAAGCATCTTCAAACTATTGGTCAAATTAAGTGATGATGTTTACATATGACAGCTAGTGGTAGCTGTTTTGAGGAGTACCACACTCTGCTATTTGATGTGTTCATACAAACCTTATCAACATAGAAGTATATGCATTTATAACCTGTTGCCTGAGCAACCACATTTGTTGTCAAGTACTATAAATCTGATACAGTACATATATGATTATTTTTTTGGTCATTTTCCAATAAAATTTAATGTTTGCTATAGCAAACATTTTTTATTGGAAAATAACCAAAAAAATGATAGTGTGTGTACCAAGTCTAATTGAATAAAATGAAGTCCATTTTATTTATGTCAGTCGATAGCATACTTGAAACTGTAAGATGCTGTTGTTCTGACCTCTAGTACAGTGGTGGGGTTTCTAATGAGCCATGTCCAGTCCTTTCTAACACCCAGCTAATTCTGAGTTAATATAGTATTGAACGGTGTTCTCTTTTATTTCTTCTGAGATATTTGCATTTCGTCACTTTGATAATTAAAGCGCAGCTATTGAAAATCAAACTGCTGTTTTACGTAACTGCATTAGTGTCATCAGAATTTTTTGGATCACTTCCATCTTAAAAAATGGCTACAAAGAACAAAAATGTGTCATGGTAACTATTATGTCCACAGGCTAATCAGTTAGTATTACAATTAACAAACCCATCGTCACTTGAGCTTTACTCTCATGTTTCAGGAGTAATTGCAATAAATACAAACCTCAATTATAGGTATATAACTGGTGATGTGCTTGAGCAGAAAGGGCGAGCGAGCCAGTGCACAAACGAAACACTTCAAAAGAGTCTATTAGTCTATTTATAATCTTGCTTAGATAATATTGATTGCTAAGCGTAGTCGTTGTGACCATTATTTACTTTAACTAACAAGTACAGAACCACTTTCTTACCTCAATTTCCTGAGTACTGGTATTTTCTGTAGTCTCTAATATCGCATTCTGACTATCTGAGTAACCAGTAGCTTTTGACAACTACTCACAGCTACTAAAAAAAGGCGAGTTTTTAAAATTACATCTGGTAAAGGGTTTCAATACCATAGTAACCATTCACCATAACATTTTGCGACTTTGAAAAATGAAGTTCTAAAGAATTACTGCACAGTCTTGAGTATAACAGTAAGTTTTTAAGACCAAGGTGCATCTTATACCATTCAGAAACAACCTAAGATGAAGGGGTAAATAATTAATTTCCTTGAATGATATGGGATCGCTAAACGAAAATGTTCTGTTTAGTGGAGGTATGGGAAGGGGTAGACCACGAAGCAAAAACAAAAACACAAGGGTCAACATACGAATGACATATGTACGTCCACACATAAACAAATATCCCCGATTTGCAATTGTGTTACCCCTGAGAGTGTCTCGTTCGCTTCACTCTCCCACCAACTATTACATACTGTACAATATAACACATATACACAAGGGGAATACGGGAAAATTTCATTAGTTCTTATTGAAAGCAACTGGCTTCAAATAAGGATAAGTAACTATGTAGCTAGAAAAGAGGTATTCTTTGCTACTAAATAGTTAGTTCAGTAAGGACTGAACAGTTTAGCAGTGCAACTGAGTTTTTATCAAGACATAATCAAAGGTAACAGCAATTCATTACTAATCATAAATGGTAATAATTAGTGGTGGTAGCATCAGGAACAATGCACCTCTTTCCAAGGTAAGGTGCTGAATGGTTGTATACAGTAACTGTAAAACAAAAAAATAGCAATACATTAGCATTTTTATGTAACACAATACTGTCTCCCTATCACGATTCATTGATGTTCATATATATCCATTAAAATTTGTGGGTCAAAAATTTGTGCGTTCTCTAAGGTAATCACTGGTGGGTGAGGCTAATACAATAGTGGTGGATGCGGCTAAATAATTAGTGGTGGGCGTGGCTATGGTCCTTGAAGCTCCTCTGGAGAAGTTGATGTCAAAGAACAATACACAGGCCCTTTAAACATAATGATACCTCTAATCAGGCAAGAAATGAAAGCTAAGGTAAGAATTGTTCTAGGCAGAGGATAGAAATACACCAGTCAAAATAAAATAAAGATTGACTAAGTTAGATTGTCTATTACATACACCCAGTCTATTAGACAAGCACTATCACTTGACTCTGCTGCACTTGTACACTAAACATAAGGACATCCCATGGAATGTCCCATGGGATCGTGGGATGGGATGGACATTTTATGGCATTTCTGGACACCTATGGGTATGTCAAACAGCACAATAACCAAGAAGACCAACCACCGCCACTGATCTAATAGGAAAAAAGTCCAGGAATTTTGTAGACTTAACTGCATCCCGTAACATAACCTAGTTATGCAGACCAACCCTTTACCTGACCGCTATGCTGGGAAAGGGTGTGGAACTTCGACCATATACATTTTGTTTCATTCATTATTTTACCTTGAACAGCTTATGGTGTGGTTAGCTCCATTGCGAGAACCTGACCATTATGTAGTTTATAAAATTAGTTTGTGGTTTATGCCACTTTTAAGTAACTCGGCACTTTTAGTCCCGGTCTGCCTCTCGACTCTGTACTGAAGAAAAATTGTATATTTTTCTAGCTTATTGATGCAGTTTTGAAACCATCAATTTCATAAGAATTTTTCCAACATCAAATTTATTACTACAAGAAGCAAGTTCTAAACACTTATTATCTACTCTGCAGCATTTTCATTCCAGCCAGCAAAACAATATTCACAACTGAAACAGCTTGGAGGTACGCGAAACCACAGCATAATCAAGTCAACCAACCAACCACAATTAGAGACAGTAGAAACCATGTTAAGGCACCAAATTTTAATAACATTTTTAAAGAACGAAATACGTACAGTGAAAGTTTCAGATCACCTCAGCATAGAGGTTGGGTAAAGGGTCTGATCTGTGAGACCAGTCAGAGACAATCTAATTCAAAAGGGTAAATCATTAAATTTCCTAAGATGATCAGGTAAAGATTGATAAAAAGATTTCCATTCAGTGGAGTATGGGAAGGAACCGACCACCAAGTGAATGCAATGCGAGAGTTAAAGTACAAAAAAGACATGTACATCCAAGCATATTTGCTCACCAATAATAATAATAAATGACAACATCAACAACAATAATAACTAGAGCACTGAAGTGCAAACCCTCAGCGCTAGTTAGCTAGTATGATAAAGAAAAGGAAAAGTGTAGAAACAAAAAAAAGAAAGAGAAGTGGCATGAAGAGAGGCAGGAAAGAGAAAAAGACAATGAAGAGGGACAAAAGAAAGAGGAAATGAAAGGAAAAGGTAGGAAAGCAATAAAAACAGTAGGAAAAGGAAAATAAGGCAAGAAGAAAAAAAAAAAAGAAAGAAAAACGGGATGAAAAAAAAAATGAAAAAAAAGCATCTACTTCGGTTTGAACCAGAGACTTCTAGGTTAACTATTTGCTCACTCAACAACTATGCCACAGAACACCACACGCTCAATCCATGTAATTGTTAGCTATTTAAAAGTGATTTGCAACCTGCAAGCTGGCTCACGTGACAAGCAAGTTTTTTAAGGGGCGGTTCCCATTACCGTAACGTACGATTGTGGGACTGAAATTCTACTCGCTTTTTCTTGAAAACTAAGTCAAAACTAAAAATTCTGGCACATTAAAGGGACTTACTCTGTGAAGTGCTATAGTTTGATGTAGCTTTCAAAGCCTGGGTAGCCGTAATCTTCGAGATCCCCTGTTGACTGACGGACGGAATGACTGACAGGATGACTACTGTAACCCTCTGGGCGCATGCGCGCTGAGGGTTAACAACAACTGCTATTCTTCAGCACCTAGCTTACTATACGAAACATCAGAGTTGAAGAATCAGGGAGTTGTACTTCAGTATACATATTGAGGCTAAGAAGACTTAATTATGAGAGGAATTAGTAACTTAACACTGGTGGACATTACTGATGAATGAAGTGATAAAAGCATAAACCACAGTCTCCAATCTCTATGCCAAGCCTTAGCTGGAAACTCCAACTAAGCAATTACTGTTCTGTACTCACATAACTAAACTGTTGCTACATGTGCTTATTACCATGTGACAAGAGTCCACGTCCTACACATACTTCACTCTATGTAACTGATGCATATCATGCCCTGTGCAAGTATACCTTAAACTAATAACATGTTCCTTCACCAGACAATGGCAATATTAATGAGACCAACAACCTATCCCTAGGCTATACAAATACACATTCCCCCCACCCCAAACAGCAGCCACCGGAAAGTCATTATTAGTCACATAAATAACTTATACACTGGCCTTCATTATAAAATGTTTTTATCTCAAATAAAACTGATACAAATGGGTCAATATACCTCCACGAATAGACTTCTTGTATATGAGGGGGAGGGGCACAATGTTTAAGCCATTCACCGGCACGTCATCTCCAAACAAAATTGAAACAAATAGGACATCACACCTCCATAAATAGAGGCTTAACTTATTGGGCATACCAATAATCACTAGCTTGAGTATGTGCACACACATTCCCTAATTAGGCACCACCTTAATAAAGAATAATAACACACATGTCACACAATTTTGGTTACCATCCATCAAATAGCATAATGGTTAGTGTGTTTTCGGTACTCACTTCCACATTGAGCAACTTACGTGCTGCGAGGAAATTCAGCCTTGCTGATAAATATTCAGGGGTGTTCAAAGGAGTCACCACCTACTTCTATGTCCTAAAGTCACATTAAAATAGTAATGTAATAGCATCTAGAGAGTGTGTGTGAGGGGGGGAGGGTAATAACCGCTTTTTTACTGGGTGGTACTATAAAGTCATGAGACGAGCAGAAAAGGCTACACTAGTATTCAACCATAAATTTCTGGAATATCCCACCGAACTATTTTGTTTCAACAAAAATCGATGAGATACTGAACAAAACTCCAAGTAAAATGGCACTCACAATTAGTTTTATTCTGTTAATTCCATCACCTCCTGCACATTAACGCCACGTAGTTTAGAACGCCTATTCTTGCCCCATCGATTAGTCTGACCAGGTTTCCCCATCACGCAGAGGTACTCTCGCTCCCACCTTTTCGTCCACAAAGAGCGCGCGCAATAGATCAGCACATATGACGATCGCTGAGTTTACCTAATCTGACTGGGCGGTGCCTATAAAGTTGCTATAGTTACGAGGGAAGTAAAACTAACAACGAACGGAACTTATTCGGGTATGTATATTATTAGCTAGCGTTTAAAAATAACATGAATTTCTCTAGCTAGTGAATTAATAATTGTCAACTAACTGTCTAAAACTCAATCACTGAATCTTAGCGTATTGTGCTAGCTATACTAGCTAACTCTCTTGCACTAGCTCCGTTCTCCAAACGTAAAGGAAAAAAGTATCACTATTATTTGTTGCCAGTGATTTTAATACATAACTTAGTAGATTTACAGTCTCCAGTTAAGAAATTGGCAACATCAAGTGAATAAAATTATATCTTACAAATTCATAGATGATTGTGCCACTATAAAATTTGTATTTATAGTTGGGTAACCTGCATAGAGAAATTATACAGATATTACAGATATAGCTAGTAGACTTGCCTTGATATGGATTACCGTAAATAATAGCAGCAGGTGTTATTAGTGGCATAAATGTGTGGGTGTGTTGCTTTTACATGTGGTGCTATAATATGTAAGCTAAAACATGCACTTGACTTTTTCCTGCTTACTTATGATAATGCTCAATTCCCTATTAATGCAAGGTGTTATTTCTGTGTAGGGTATCATAAACCTTACCTATAGTAGTAGCTACTGATGCTATCATCTCATGGGTACCTAACATAGGGTTGTATATCCTATTCAGCGTCTACACTATTCGATTATCTGGCATTTGAGTAGTCAGCAGTTTGATCTGTGTAGGTAGGAAAATACTTGGAGTAAAGCACTTGCACAGCTACATGTGTGCATCTGAAATACATCACTAAGGACTGTTATTTATTTTAAAGGAGTTCTTATCTTACAGCTATAGCTATTAGTAACACTTTGTTGTTATACTTATAACAGAAAAATGAAATTCAAAGTCTGGTTAATTGTCCCATGCCCACTCCAAGACTGCTGCTGCATACCAGCCACAAGATTTAGGAGAAGATACTGCATTGCACTGCATAACTATAACTGCACCTGACAGTTTAATGACGATTTACTGGTTGAATTAAGATGGTGGGTCTCTCAACAACTATTGATGACCCACTTCTGCACTTGAGTTTTCACTCTGACCAGCTTTTCACTGTAGCATGTACTTCACTAGGCAAATAAATGTCTCAGCACTTGCCCTATGTTCCATGGAACCAGCATCCCATCAGATCTCAACAGACAAGATGATACTGTACTTGTGACTGTATAAGTCAGATAATTTTAGTGTTATTTTCATCATTCACCTATTTATGTGAGGCAGAAGAAATTCCTATTTTAGCGGAACGCATGTAAAATGGCATATACGTCTTAAATTTTAATAACAAATAATTTATTAACATTATATATATATCATAAAATGAACACAATGAAACAATTCAGTATTGATAACAGTAGCTATGAACTTGACAGGACACTATCCCACAGAACTAATGGTACTGTTAGCTCCTGCAGCCGACGATTCCAAAGAGCCATTTTCAAGTTGCTAAAATAGAAAAAAGATGTAACTGATATTTACTACATACACACACAACACTGCTATTTACAGCCATTGTAAAAACAGCTGTTATGTGGCAGTACACAGCGATTGAATGTGTTAATAAAATATTTTATCATCATTTTAATGAAAACACACACTCAAATAGGAGCCATCAAAATAGAGAGACTTACTGTACACACAAAAAGAGCCTGAAGAAGTGAGTACAACAATGCAGTACTTGATACTGAGGAGAAAGGGACACTAGGACTCCACCCTCACACTAAACTGAGTTCTTCCTCCCCCAAACAGAGGTGTCCACACACACCCCCCTCCCCCCCCAAAATAACATTCCCCCCAACCCCCTTTCTCCACCCACAAAAACCTCCTCACTATTATTGTTTAAAGTAGACAACAACAAAAACAACAAAAAAATTCTGCAGCTACAATGAAATGTTCTGCTGTAGATGTCCAATAACATTAAATAATATTGAATATGGGTAGTGGGTGAAGAAGTCTGGATCAGAAACTCAAATTGGTGAGGTTTTCTCTGCAACAAAAATGCACTGGAAGTGCAGTAGCAAAGGTAAAGGGTTAACAGGCCATGGGGTAGGGAGCATGTGTAGTAGAGAACGTGTGGGCCATGGGTTGGGCAGCTCCAATAAAAGCACAGTGCAGCCCGCGTCACACAGCAAAGGGAGTTAGACAGCGGACAGCTAGTGGCAAAGAACCCCACCCACCCACACCACAGTAGTTTCAATAAGACTAGGACATAAATAGGAAGGAGTTGGTGCAGTACACATCACTGGAGGGAAAATAAAAGTCAAAGTGGTAGGATGAGGACCACCTCTCAGGGTGCTGCCAAGTAGGCGTATAATGGAGCGCCAAGTAGTAAGCGGTACGACTGAGGTTAGTTAGGAGGACTTATTAGACAGTTCATTCAATTTATCATTCAAATCAACTCAAACAACACGACCCTCACGTGACCCCTTATTGAGCATGACTCAGCAAGTAATTAGGCATGGGTGACATAAAAATAAAATAAACGAATGAGATGAGTGTAGTGTACAAATGACATAATTGATTAACTTTTATAGTCTGCAGCTCATAGAAGTGTGCATGTGTGTGAGTCTGTGTAGTGTCCACTTGAGTATTACATGTGTGTATGTGTATGTGTGTATATGCATGTGTGCATGCGTGTGTGTATGCGTGTGTATGTGTGTATGCATGTGCGTGCGTGTGTGTATGCGTGTGCATGTGTGTGTGTGTGTGTGTAGTGTCCGTGTGTTGTGTGTTGGTAGGAGAGGGGGAGGGGGTTTGGAGGGTTAGACTTCAGAGTGTTTCGCAGGAGTAATGAACACTCACTATCATTGGGTGGACCAGTCATGTGGCTACAAAGACTATCATAACTATTCAATTACACAGAGGAATTACCAGCTGAAGCTACTTCAAAAATAAAATAATAAAATTACATAAGTGAGTCACTTCACGGAATATTTTAAAGCCACCACAAGTGATAACATGTTCTACAATGCAGTAGACAGGGATTTTTAGCCAATTGTAAGGGGTTTAGGCTCCTGCCTCCTCCCTTCCAAAGTTGTTGTAATCTTAGTGGAGAAATTTACTCCAAATATTCATCAATTTCCTGAAAATGACAAACCCCTTTCAGGGCTCCATACAGGATTTTTTTCTGGGGGGGGGGAGGAGGTAATGCTAATATTAGCTGCTTTATCCACTGTTAAAATTCAGAGGTATACGGGGATTTTTTCAGAAACATTTAAACTTTTGAACACACTCCTCGTCCTTCCTTGGAACAGCATCAGTTGAAAGATCTTCCAGCTACATATTAAGCTCATTAAGAACCGTATACGCAGCAGTATCACTGACTAAAACCTTCGTCAGCTCGTAAGAATTGCCATTGAGGCCCTCAACTTTCGGCTGTAAACTTGGATGAAGTTCTAGAGATTTTCAAACAAAAAAGTAGAAGAATTGTGCTTTGGTTTACATTTTTTAATAATAAAAAAGAATTTTGCTCTGAGTTACCATTTATAATTATAATTAAAAATTCAGATTTCTTGGGGGGGAGGGGGGGAATTCCAGGGCCACCCCCCTCTGTATGAAGCCCTGCTGTGGGTCGGACATGAGAGGTGAGGCATCAGCCCCACCTCCTAATTCGCCGAACTTAGAACTATCTTTATTTTACTTTACGCATTTATTACATTTGTTCTATATTTAGCTTGTGTTCGTCTACCTTATTTGTGTATCATCATATGACTTAGTCGTGATTGTCTGTTCTCGTGCCACGTGTTGTTGTGCCTGCATTTTGCACACGAACTTCGCGCTGCAATGCAGGAAGTCATGTAATAGAGTGTCATCTTGTGGGCGTGTTCCCAATTTTCTTTATAAGCATTGTGCTTCATTTTAAGTTTCAGTTCTACCTCGTGCTCCCTATATTTTTCGATAAATAGATTTAAAACTCTATTGGTCAAGGTGATTAGGTTGAGTTGGGGAAGAACTCTGGTGGCAGTGTACCGCACCACACCAGCGTATGAGTAAACTGCGTCTCCTCTGAGGCTTGGTGTGTGTGTATCTCTCTCTTTGCCCCGTACGCCCCACAATTGGTCGCAGCGGTGGTCCCATCTTCGTCGAAAGCCCGAGTCTACCAACCATCCGTGTCTGCTACAATTTCGTCCGATTCACCTCGGTGGTCGACTGTCTAACGATCCTACCTTTCAAGTCCGAGCCTCGATTTCCTGTGGCGTCAAGTTCCGTTCAACTGACCCAGTCGAGTTACTGTCTCAGCGGTGTTCCGGAGTTCCCGTCCTGTGGCAGCCATCTCCTGGTATCGTGTATCACGGTCTGATTTGTCACTTGTGTTCATTTTGGTGCGATTTCTGTTTGCTGATATATTTTTCTCTCACTGTTTGTAGTCATTCCCGAGTCTTGGTGGCCTGTGGATGAGCCGGAGAGAGACCCGAGACAGAGCTTGTAAGAAGACTTCAAAGGATTCTGGCATTGATTCTGGTTCCGAAGCCCCTAGACATATACTTCCAAATAAAGTGAAGGTTAATAAGAAATCTGAAAGTCTTTCTCAGGGTGAGCCTAGTTATACTCCTACTTTTGACGTTTCTGATTGTTTAGGCGCCCTTAGTTCTAGTTGTGTTCCTTTGTCTACCCGTTCTGATAGTCATAAGATGGTAGAGGAACAAGATTTTGATAATGCCCTCTCTGTGCATGAGGATGACCTTTCCAATACTAATCCTAGGTTGGGAGATGATGATTCCCATGAGTCAGCCGGTGCTGTCCGTGGTGATAATCAGACTTTGGATGATATGCTTGCCCGTAGGTTAATGTCTGTGTTTGACTCGATGGCACGCATGCGTCCCACAGCACTTTCTCGTCCGGCTTCCTCGCTTGCTTCTAAAGATGCTGAGTTGAACCGGCAGATTAATGCTATGGCTCCACATAAAGAAGGCGTAGATATCGCCAAATATATAAAGAAGTTAGAGGATGATTTCACTGATATTGAATGCCCTCGTGCTCGTTTTAAAACTGTCCTGATTCAGAAATTACAGTCTGAAACGGCGGCTGACTATATAGCTTCCATCAATCGTTCTGATTTTACATACTCTGAGTTGAAGACTGCTCTTATTAGCTCTTTAGGGTCTAGTAAGCTCTCTCTAGGCATTAAGCTCACTGACTTTGCCTCAGAATACCGTTCCATTGATTCGCTGAAAGCCTATGCTAAAGCCAAAGCGTTAGTCGACTCCATCGACATGGCTACTGATAGCAAAGCTGACTTACTTCTCTTTATCGCTAGCTCTATTTTTCGAGCGTCGCGATCTTACCATCAGCGGTCCACTATGGATGCGCGTGAACTCAAGTCATTCAAAGACCTCAGTGATATTGCTGGTTCCCTTAAAGCTTCAGAGTCTGACAGAACCTTTATTAGGCATTCTAGTAACCCTAATAAACCCACTTATCCTTGCGGTGTGTGCAAGAAGTATGGTCATCGAACCACTGACTGTAGATATAGAAATGTACCCTCATATGATGTCCCAAGTTCTAATCCTGTTCCTTCTAAGCCTCACAGTATTGTTTGCTTCACCTGTAATGTCCCTGGGCACAAGTCCCCTGATTGTCCCACTAAGAAGGGCGGTACTGATAACAAATCTGATAACAAACCCAATGTGAAGCGAGGCACTAGAACTTATAATACAAATTGGATTGCTGGTCAGAACGGCTCTCCCCATGTTGAAGGCAAAGTCAATGGCATGCCTTGTCGGATTGTGCCTGACACTGGGGCTGAGATTACTATTGTGCCGGCAGCCTTTGTGTTGGAAGATCAGCTTCTAGATGACTGTGTAAATGTCAGAGGCTGGAATTGTGAACCCAAATTACTCCCTACTGCCAAGGTTAATTTGGAATTCGGTGGTAAATCTTTTACGTCGGTAGTTGCAGTTGCTGATGAGAATGACCGGTGTAACAGGGTGCTGTTCTCAGTCCCTATGGACGGTGATATGGCATCTAGACTTCTTCTGGACGCTGCTTCCAATGCTTCCTCGGAGGCAGAGGGAGCAGGGCTACCAGGTGATACCCCTGGCGTTCAGACGTCGGCTGAGGCTGGCGCTGGCTCTGTTACTATCCCGCGGGAGGCTTGTAAGACCTCCCAGGGCTCTAGTGACAACCAGAGAAGCATGAACGTGTCAGTTGTTACCAGGTCAGCGTCAAAAAGGAGAAGAGTTAGAAAACATGCTAAACATAATGTTGATACTAGTACTGATCCCTTTCAGTTAGAGTGTGAGAGGTTGGCCGACATTGATCTCGGTATTGTGCAGAGTGCTGCTGAGGTTGATGAGTCTGTTGCTTCGGTTGCTGGGCTGGATCCTTCTGGTTCTGGGCTTGGTGATGGTTCTGAAGCCAGTACGGAAGTAGGGTTGAATGGCCAAATACCTCCCACAAGTAGTGTTTCTGCTGTAGTTGACCAGCCTGTTAAGTCGTCAGGTGGTAGCTCTGGTCGAGATGTTAATATTTCCCAGTCAATTGCTCAGGAATGTAGTGATAACGAACAGAGACTCTCTGATTGTTCTGATTCTGTTTCTATTGGTATCCCTATGTGTGTTGATGATCCTAATGCTGTTTCCCTCAACCGAGAGGTTGAGTCTGATGATTCCCTTACATCTGTTCGTATGTTAGCCAGTAAGAAGTTAAATGGCTACTCTTACAATGACAATGGTGTTTTAATTCATACTGTTACTGATGATTTGTCAAATGCTCATGCTAGAATTGTACTCCCTGTGTCCAAACGTCAAGGTGCTCTTGTGTTAGCCCATGACAAAACTGCACATGTAGGTGTCCGTGGCATGCGCAAGCTGCTCAGCTCTAGGTTTGTTTGGCCTGGGGTTCATGGTGACATCGTGAAATTTGTTAAGAGTTGTGATACGTGTTTGAGAATAAACGCTTCTGGCAATAAGAAAGCCATGATGATCCAGAGACCTATCCTGACCCAGCCTTTTGAGTCTGTGGCTGTGGATCTTGTTGGTCCTCTGCCGAAAGGCAAACGTGGATCCAAATATGTATTTACTTACATTTGCCTATCTAGTCGGTGGCCTGAGGCTATGCCCATGCGTACGGCATCTGCCCAAGAAGCTGCGCAATGTTTCGTGCAAATTATTGCTCGCACAGGTATTCCCCTGAAGGTGTTGTCGGATCGAGGTACTATTTTCCTCTCCAAACTGATGGAGAACCTTTGTGCTCTTATGGGTATAGATACCATCCACACTTCGCCCTATAGGCCCCAGAGTAATGGAGTCGTGGAAAGGCTCCATGGGACGCTGAAGCCCATGTTGGCCAAAGCCGTAGACAATGGAATTGATTGGGTTGATTTCTTGCCCATGGCGTTATTTGCCATACGTCAAGTCCCTAATCGTGACCTAGGTTTCTCGCCTCACTTCCTTGTGTATGGTAGGGAGGTTATGGGTCCCTTAGACTTATTGTACACATCTTTTTCTGATTCTTCTTCCCCTAGGGTTGATGTGGAAGATTGGCTGGTTAAGTTACAAGACCAGTTAAGTCTAGCCCATGATCTGGCTTCAGCTCGTGAAGCTGTTGCCAGGGATAAAAGGTCCATTTCCTATAATTCTGGTGCTTCCAAACGTGTTCTTAAAGTTGGGGATAAAGTTCTCATGCGGATTCCTGGTCTGCACTCTTCCCTACATGCATCCTGGGAAGGTCCCTATTCTGTGATTGATAAGGTTTCCCCTGTTACTTTTCGTGTCAGTAAAGGTCCTGGCCATGCAATCAAACTAGCTCATATTAACAACTTGAAGACCTATTGTGATAGACCTGTTAATGTTTGTGCTGTTACTTTGGTAGCTGAAGACAGAGGTATTGATCCTACCCTGTTGAATCCTAGTCCTCTCCTTAGCCCTGACAAATGCAATGGGTATAATGCTAAGCAATTGCAAAGTATTCTTGATGTTGTTTCTGACTCATTCAGTGAGTGCCCTGGTTTGTGCACTAAAGCTGTCTGTTCTATTACCTTATCAGAACATGCTAGTCCTGTCTCCCAGCAGGGACGCAATATCCCAGTTGGGATGGAACAGGCGGTTAAAACTGAACTTGCTAAGTTGCAGGATTGTGGTATTATTGTGAAGTCAGATGCCCTTTGGTCATCCCCTCTGGTTCCCGTAAAGAAAAAAGACGGTGGAGTTAGAATCTGCGTAGACTTCCGCCAGCTTAACTCTGTCACTCCTTTAATCCGTTACTGGTTACCTTCCTTGGATGAGATTTTGCGTAAGATTGGTCAAAGTTCGTGTTTATCAACCTTAGACTTAACCTCTGGTTTCCACCAGATTGCCATGGATGGCAATTCCAGTGATTTGACTACTTTCGTATGCCCTCTCGGGAAGTACAAGTATGCCCGAATGCCATTCGGTTTAAAGAACGCTCCTGCTGTGTTCCAGGCAGCAGTTGAGTCTGTTTTAGCCCCTGTTAGTGATGTAAGTTGTAACTATATTGACGATGTAGTCATTTTCAGTGATTCCTGGAACAAACACCTGCTAGATCTTAAACGTGTTATTGACTGTCTCTCCCATGCTGGGTTTACCCTGAAGTTGAAGAAATGTTGTTTTGGGAGAAAGTACCTCACCTATCTTGGTCACACCATTGGTGGTGGTGGGTTGTCCATTCCCAAGTGTAGAGTGGATTCCCTTTTAGCTTTCAAACATCCAGTCACCAAAAAGGATATGCGTTCCTTCCTAGGAGCAATGTCCTATTACCGGAAGTTTATTCCTGGTTTTGGTCAACACTCAGCTCTCCTGACTCCCTCGGTCTCTCTTCGAGCCCCTTACCGGGTCGCCTGGACGGAGGATATGGAACATGCATTTGGTGAGTTGAGACGTTTATTGGCTGACAGTGTTGTGCTTTGTGTGCCTAGTGATCATGAAGACTTAGTGATGTATACAGATGCCTCCGGCATTGGTATCGGCGCATGTCTCCATTTTCGTTCTTCAGTCGTCAGCTGAGACCCTGTGAAAAGAATTACTCTGTGACCGAGCTTGAAAGTCTCGCTATTGTGGCTGCAATAAAGCATTTCGATCGTCTCGTGTATGGTCGCCAGATCAAGATTGTTACCGATCATGTTGCTTGCCTGGCTCTCCAAACTGGCAAAGGCCTGAACAAAAGACTTCTGCGTTTCGCATTGATGCTGCAAGATCAACCTATCTCTATTGTTCACCGAGCCGGCAAAGACCATGCTAATGCAGATGGCTTCTCCAGACAAGCCTGGTCCGACCAGTGTTCGTCAGCTTCTCCCGGAGGTCCAAGCTTGGGGGGGGGGGAGCTGTGGGTCGGACATGAGAGGTGAGGCATCAGCCCCACCTCCTAATTCGCCGAACTTAGAACTATCTTTATTTTACTTTACGCATTTATTACATTTGTTCTATATTTAGCTTGTGTTCGTCTACCTTATTTGTGTATCATCATATGACTTAGTCGTGATTGTCTGTTCTCGTGCCACGTGTTGTTGTGCCTGCATTTTGCACACGAACTTCGCGCTGCAATGCAGGAAGTCATGTAATAGAGTGTCATCTTGTGGGCGTGTTCCCAATTTTCTTTATAAGCATTGTGCTTCATTTTAAGTTTCAGTTCTACCTCGTGCTCCCTATATTTTTCGATAAATAGATTTAAAATTCTATTGGTCAAGGTGATTAGGTTGAGTTGGGGAAGAACTCTGGTGGCAGTGTACCGCACCACACCAGCGTATGAGTAAACTGCGTCTCCTCTGAGGCTTGGTGTGTGTGTATCTCTCTCTTTGCCCCGTACGCCCCACACCTGCCTTTAAAATGTTGACTTTGCCTACTTAAAATTTCATTTGGCAACACTCCAACACATTGCCACACCCACCATAGCAAAACACCTGCATATGACCATGCCCACCATGGCAATACTCCCACACATGACAACAATCATTAATGACCTTAGCAATGACCACACCTACAATTCTACTAGGCAATAATCTATAACATTGCCACACTCCCCCCGCCCCCACCCCCATGCCCCATGACCGCACCTACCACAGTAGTACACCCCACAGGACCACACCTATAATTTGACCATGTCAATGACCACACCCACACAACAATGATTACACCCCTCCCACACATAGCCAACCATCTTGGTGATAATTCCACTCCTCCAATCTGCAGTACAAGCAAAAGAATGGCTACAGCTGGCACAACTTTATAATAAGATTAATATGATGTTGCCGCAGGGATTAATTATGGGAAGAGGAGGGGGGAGGGGTGGAACTTGGGCAGTAGCAAAACAATTATTAATTGCTATAAAATTGCCTCAATAGCGCACTACAAAGTTGGGGAAAACTATTCCTCCCCTCCCCCCACTAGTGAACCCTGCTTGGTCCCAATTACAAGAGTTCTGTTGTGTTGTACACAACACACACACACACACACACACACAGTACATCGGAAAACATAATAGTACTAACACACATACATTAAATGTCTCACCCACTTACCAACATCTGCTTCAACAAGAATTGTCTTCTTCTAGAAGTCGACTGGAAAAACTGCAACTGTTGATTATTAATACAATAAGCTTCATCACAGACATCAAGACCTTCTACCATTCCTTAATATTAAACACAAGTAAAAATAAATAACAATCTATTTGGGTAAAAAAATATTCAAGCCCTCCCCCCCCACATTTATACTTTCTACGAAAAATATTTAAATCTATAGTATATCACTAGTAATTATCACTTCTGGTACATAACCTAACCATCTCCCCACCCCTTGGTACGGTACATATGCCAACAAGTAACATTTCTTGTTCCTCCAATGCCTATCTCGGTGTACCACACACGTTACTATATATAGCTGCTCTCTATTAAGAATGTCAGTTTAATAAAATTATGATGCTTGCACACTTACCAGGGTTATATCTAGAGATTATTTCTGGGTGGGGTGTGTGTGTGTGTGTGAAGCTTGAGCAAGTTTACCTCCCTCTCTCTCTATGGATGTATTTGTATTAATGGTACATTCTAACTATCCAATCAGATTGCTTAATTCACAATGCTATATTTCATACTCACCTGCTACGAAGTGAACAAGTGAATTCACGATTAGTTTTATGCTTTTCCTATAGCCTAGAGTCATGATGTTGTACCACTCTGCGTTTGGTCAGTAAGTGACTTACACTATCTTCAGGCCTCTGGCCTTCAGTTGTGTAAATCCAGTATCGACATCCACGCAATTATGTAACCTACATATACATACATATATTTATTGTCATTAGACCACTGACTATTTTCGCATCATGCGAGCTTTCAATATTCTCCCTTGAACGCTCCATACGGAATGCTTCAACGTGCATGAATGTAGTTCTGTACAATTCCCGGCCATGCTGGAATGTTCAATATGCATCATGTGATGAGGAAACACTTAAGGTACTCAACGGAAACATCTAGGGAAAAGTCCCATTCAATTCAAACGTTATGCTAACTTGATATCGTGAAGCAAAACCATCATATACTGCAAGAATCATTAGCTCACATGATTACAATGTGACGAAAGGGGCAATCACCAACAAAAGCTAGTGCCTGAAATTAACTAAAACTAGCATAATAAAAGGTCTAAATAGTTGTTCAAGTAACTCAAAACAACATTTAATTGTCAGTAATCTCCAAAATGACAGACAGACAGATCGACAGACAGGACGGCTACATTATCCCTCTCGCACACGCAGGCTGAGGGTTAATTACATATCTTGTCTAAGTCAAATATATGTGGATACCATTATTTCTCAATGTACTTTACTTTATTCCTCCAAAATACAAAACAAAAAACAAACAAAACAAGAAACAACAAAAAACAATCAACAACAAACGGAAGAATAAATAACCCCCTCCTTCCCCCCACCCAGAAAACAAAACAACAAACAACAACAAACTAACAAAAACAACATCAAAGGCCAGTAAAATGTACCTAACCATGGATAAACCTCTTCTACTCAATATGGACATCTGAAATAGTCCTTCAGGGAAACTAAACATTCCAACAAAAGTGCTTCAGCCCAATCACAAGTCACATGAGAATGACCACTAGGGGAACTGAGGAGAGGCTGGCCAGTGAGTATCATAACTTCAGAATACGTGTTGGATGGAACACAGGGACAATAAGAATGTTGCCATTCGCATAAATGATCATCTAAATACACACATATAGATTTAGATATAGAACAGACTTCTCCATAACAATGTGGCTTTCTTTTGCTCATCCAAATGATCATCCAAAACTTCTTAGCCAAAACTTAAAACCTGATATGTCACATACATTATCCACAGATAAAAAACCGACCAAAAACAAAAAACAAAACAAAAAAACAACAACTAACAAACTGTGTCAACTTAGACTTGATTTAGTATAACATTTGATCATGATTGATATTATATCAAGTATATTTCATAGCAGATATGTCGTTCAGTAACATTTTTCATTCTTGTACTTAAAAAAAAAAGGCTGATTAAAACTAGGTAGTATAGAACATACTCGCAGCAGACATTACTACACCATTGACAGAAGTCCTACAGACCACAGTTCAAACACTAATAAAACTTCTTCACTCTGACTTCAGGAAGGGTAAGGTGAAGGAAAGGAAGAGGTGGTGGGAAGGGAGAAGGGGAGAATATTATGAGCAAAGGTTCTTTTCTTGTAGTGTTCTATGGGAACGAGAACTATCTACAAGTCGCCTTATTTTCTTAGCATAGTAATGAGAATCTAATTATTGCACACCACAACTATGGAATTAGGATGTGGCTATGTCTCATATCCAAAACATACATCACCAGCTCATGTAGTCCGGCGTAGCCAGACCCTGTACCGAACTGCTATGCTGGGAATGGGTCTGGGGACATGGCCATACCAAATTTGTTCTGCCGCACATATATTACGGCGGTCAATTACCGTTAGCAAATTACCGGAATAGAAATTCCTGTGCATATCAGCCACCCTTTCCAAAGCTAGGTTTAGCAATCATAGCTAATTTGTGGTAGAAATTCAGATATAAAGGAGGTGGGACACTCACTACTTCCTCATTCCTCCAGAACAAATTTGGTATGGCCATGTCCCCAGACCCTCCGCGCACTTTGCGTGCTACGTGGGTCTGGCTATGCCAGACTACTACAGCTCATGAAATTATATTTAGGATACTAACACTTAAAAATTACCTTCCAGTCCTTTGGTTTAAGAAATGTTACTCTCCAGCTGTATAGCAGCACTGTTTGCAAATAAACGCAACTGTTTGCACCCTGCTCACACAGCAATTCAGCATGGTTAGAACATAGAAGATGAGCATATTGGGTCCAAAAAAAACACTCTGGCAATGCATCCTGAAATACTCCACAAACAATAGCCCAGTCTTGTGCTTCGCCTTATCGAGCTTCCTATACATCGGGAAGTTCAGTGCCAACTAAGTGGAAGAGGTCGAATGGACACTCAGAGTAAGGAACAATAACATTTCTTGCAGATTAAACGCGAGCTATAATGCTAGCCAGGCCAGACCCTTTACCGAACGCTCGTTTGCGTTTGGTAAAGGAGGACTCTGGCTAAAGGGCTACGGTTGTAAAAGGCGGTATTGTTCGTGACGATGCCAAACCACTTAACCTTTGTTAGGTAAAGTGTCTTTCAACTTACCTATTTTACTGAAAGGTTGTTGGAATGAAATACACTCAATTTATTTATTTATTATTATTATTATTATTATTATTATTATTTATTGTTATCTCGCCTCTCTCCAAAGGTCACAGATTATTATTATTATTATTATTATTATTATTATTAGCTATTATTATTAGCTACAACTACTATTATTTTATTTATTTATTTTTTTATTTATTATTATTATTTTTTAATTAGTTTATATTAATTTATATTTACTATTTTATCTAATTAATGAATAAATATGATGAATAAGTTAATACTATTATTATATTTTATGATTAGTTTATTTGTATAATTAATTTAGCTATTTGCTAAAATATAAATTAAGAACTAAAGAATGAATAAAATGAAATAAAAATAATTTTATGAAAGATAAATAACTAATTAGTAATTGAATAAGTAATTGAGCCCGTGGGTGCTGTGAGTCAAAAGTCTATGGCTTGTTGAAGGATGTGGGACACCGGCATAGTGGTGCAGACAGGAGACCCACGGGCTAGAGACTATCCTTTCCAGCATCTCTCAGTGGCTGTGCAGCGAGGAAACTGTGCCTCTGTCTTGGGAACGATCACCACCTAATCCTTAGTATTTATTTATTGAATAAATAAATAAAAATAAGTTAAAATACATGAGCAAAGAAAGTAAATGAATAAAAATAAATAAATATATAAATGAATAAATAAATAAAATAAATACATAAATAGAAGCATAGACAAATAAATAAATAAATAAATAAATATTTAAATGAATACATAAATAAGAGGAACGAGTGAATGAATGAAGAATAAAGATAGACCCACTAAAATTTGATGCTTTGTGTATCAAATATTTAAGGCATAGCTAGTGTTATACTACTGATATATGCACCTTTTTGTGTGGTGTATACCACTGGAATAAATGTACTGTTAAAACAGGAGGATTACTGAGTAATACACGAGTGTGTATACGTGTATACTAGAAGTATCAACACTCAAGTATAAGAATGCTATAACTTTGTAATATACATGATGTATTTGCGTGCTATAATTCAAGTATACACACCTGATTATAACAATGCTATAACTTTGTAATACACATGATGTATTTGCGTGCTATAAGTCAAGTATACACACCTGATTATAACAATGCTATAACTTTGTAATACACATGATGTATTTCCGTGCTATAAGTCAAGTATACACGCTTGAATATAACAATGATATTTCAGTGATATACACATGTGGTAAGTATGAGTATACTACATGAATACATATTGTTAGTATAATAAAAGGATTACTTTAGAATACATATCATTTACATATGTGTATACCACTGAAATACACATGTGAGTATAACTCAATTATTCTAGTGCTATACACTTCCCAATACACATCAGTATTCTCTACTTTTTGCATGGTGTGACAACCAACAACCGGCACTCCGTATCCCCCCATAAAACGGCGAAGTTTTGAAATTAAGTCTGGAAAAGGGTCTTCAATGCCATAGTAACCGGTCGGATCAACTTTTTGTTTCTTGAAAAGCAAGCATTTTCGCAGGAATTTTCTCACACTTTGGAGCTTAAGTATAAAGTAAGGCTTGCTTAATGCTGTAGTTTCAGAATAAACTGGGGTCAAGCCTAAAAAGCCGTGTTTTTTGGAGAAAAAAGTTTCCCGCGCGCGCGTTTAAAGGGCATACGTACCATCCCACATACATAATATAACATATACCCGATTTTGCATTATCCACCCCTAATACTGTCTCGCTCGCTAAGCTCGCTCGCCAACAAACATCCCAGATTTTTTCATTTTTACCCCTGTAAGTGTCTCGCTCGCTACGCTCGCTCGCCAATAAATATAGCGAAATCTCGATTGAGTTACCCCAGATAGTGTCTCGCTCGCTAGGCTCGCTCGCCAATAATGATGATACAGCCTCATTAACTTAATAAAATCATACTGTAAAGCCTTTAAAACTTATAATGTTTTTATTAGGAATTATTTTCAGTGCTTGAAAGCATTTATAACAGCGACATAATACAGGAAACAGAATATTCACTTCAATAGTGAAAATATTCTGTTTCCTGTATTATGTCGCTAATACATTATTTAATTTTTGGGAAACAACAGTTATGAAAATTATAATATAAGCTAGGGAAGTTTTTAATAGGAATTATTTTCATAAAAATGATGATAAAATTGAAGCAAGAGGTCAGATAAATCAGAGTATTCCATTATATGAACAAGTTGACTCAGAAAAAGAAGTGAATTTGTACAGAAATGTGTATAAAAATGTTTCAATTGAGTGTTTAGATACTAATACATTAATTCAATTCTAGTTTTTTTTTCTCTGCTGAATTCCATATGCTGCATTAGGTGCTACAGATGTCACTTCTTTTTCTGAGTCAACTTGTTCATATAATGGAATACTCTGATTTATCTGACCTCTTGCTTCAATTTTATCATCATTTTTATTGGATGAGCTGCATTACAAGTATAAGTATAAAAACACTATACGAGTAGCTGATATTAATGCACATGAATGCTCTAAATATCAGTAATATAATATAGTCTCGCCTCAAAATATTGTCTTCCAATCAGTTTAATCGGTATAAGTATTACATACTTACCAACTAATCTTTCTCCTGATTCTTACTATTTCAATAATAAGTCCAATATTTAGTACAATAGATAAATTACTACAGATACTATAGGCAAAATTACAGTCTGAAAACTACTAAAGTTTTCACAAGAACAATCATCATAGGAAGAATTTAACGTCACAACATTATTGAAGCTCTTCTTGGCATCTGAAACAAATGAGAACATGTTTTTCAGATTAATACAAGCATAAAATTAACTACTTGAATCAATTAACATTCATACCAGTACTTATAGTTGTTAAAAAGGATCCATCTTCACTGATGTTATCTTGATTGATAGAATTTATATTGTATAAAATATCCCCTATGACTTTTATTGAATTGTTCCTCAATAGTAAATTGAAAATCTCCAATTTCTGTAAAATGTTACAGCAGTATGTACTAATATATATATTATATGAAACTCCAACTCTTGACCGGAAAACAATATACAAGTTATCTGTTGAAATTGTTTTTCTATAATTTCCAATTTTTGTGGAAATATTAACATGATAAGTAAAATTCATGTTTAATGGATTACTCCATCTAATGTGAATAGTACTAATGTCAGTCTCAGTAGTATTATAGATAATTCTAAAATTCACTGGAATAGAACAATCTGTCAAATAAGGAATAAACAACACAAAAATTATTAAACTAAAGCATATTGATCTACACTTTTGTTCAATGTTAGTAAGCTTAAGTTTTACAATAAACATTTTAGTTTAATTTATCATAAGGTAATACGTAAGGTAGGCTTCTCTGGTACTCCTTAGTTCATTACATACAACTGCAAAGTCACCCATAATTTAAATAGTAAAGAATTCAGTGTTAAAATCAATTAATTCAGGCTTGAAAAAAAACAGTAATTGCTTAATTATTTTGAAGTAAATAAAGTTTCACTGTTTTCATAATGTGCATATTCACATAACCACATGGTTTTTTTATCACAGAATACATTCATCTGAGTTATTTTATTCTATAATAATGACCAGAACTGAATTAATTGTTCAGCATTGTTTGAAGTACATTCTGAAGTTAACTGGTTTAATTATCCTAGATACTTTCACAGATATTCATAAAATTAATAAAGTAGTATATACTTAGACCTACAGTATATTCTGTAAACAACATTTGTTGTAAACCTGTTTGCTTTTAAAGTCAGCACAAAAAATAAATATTTCCATGCTCACGAGAATTTAGTTATTTCTTCACTTGCCCATTCAATTGAATTAATTCATCATAGTCTCGAAATTTACTATTAGTACTGTTCTTGTGTATATTTTAATAGTACAACTATTTGTGATAATGGACATTTTTTAAACCAACGAAATAAACATCAGAGAATAATGCACTTCACTAAACTGTTGTAGTATGTATCACACTTCTAAATTAGTTAGAAATATATTCTCAAACAACTATCAAAAATAATATAATTCATGTAACGAACACTATACTAAAAAATAATACATGGTGTTATTTGTGTTATGCACTGAACGTGTTCATAGTTTGTAAATACTTTAGTTAGTCATGCCCATTAATTGAGCTGAATAAACACAAAATTGTAGCACTAGTCCACACCCACCTCTACTAACCTACAACATTAATCCTTCTTGATTCTTGATTACACGTCACATTAGCTGATAGAACATTCCCAGATAAAGTAAACTGCAGTGTTGAACTGACAAAACTATTGATCAGACTCAATAAAGTAGTGTTTACTTCTTCACTGTGGCTTTGAACAAGAGTCATTGGTATGTTTAAATTTTCAGCTAGAAAATACCTCCTTGACATTATTCCATTAGAACTTGTCCATTCCCAATATAAGTTTCCAGTACTTGATTCATTACAAGTTAGAGTATGCACTTGCCCAGGACAGACATTATATTCTGTTGGAAAAAGTGTAGTACCTGAAAAGGTACAATTGAACTAGCTAGGTTTCACATTTTCAATTAGATAAATCACACAATTTTCGTCTACTCCATTCCATTATATATAGTGGAAATGTGCTGGAAACATGCAAACACTATGGTAATGCGGTTAAATGCAGAAAGAGGATGTAATTCTGCCGGTTACTATAAATATGTGGGCTATCTACAACCCCTTTCCTTTGCTAATTTGAATATCCCTGGTGTTAGACTAAGTTTGAAGTCAAATGCAACAGTACCGATATCTACGAATTAAACACTCACTAAATTGAGCCTCCACTGGTGTTCTAAGCAATGCAATCCACATCAATAAGTATTTGCTCGAGACCGTCCACATAAGTATGAGTAAAACCATAGATGCCTTCTCGCTTTCTATTTATGGTAAAACTTTCCCTAGGTATAGGCTGTAATGCACTCGAACAGAAATTACTGCAGTGAGGTACATTACCAGCATAAAACACCCGCAAGCAGAATGTATTATTTAAACGAAGAGCTCGGCGGAAGCTGAACATTTTTTTTTCAATTATGGAATGTGCTTCAGTTTATAGTCCTGTAGTCTCCTGAGCCAGATCCTTTGCCGACTGCTCGGTGAAAGCAATGGTCAGGTCATCATTTATTATGTGTATAGTTTCACTTACCTAAAATATTGGTAACACTATATTAATATGTATAAAGAATATATGGGGTGAAGTTTATTTACATCTGGTTATGTGTACTCTAGTAGACACCCAAAAATGTAGGTAGAATTGCTGGGTTTGGAATCTCTACTGGTACAGTAATGCCATTAATTCTAAAGTAATATTGTTGGATAATTTGCGTAGCTGCCACTTTTTATTCTGGCTCTTTTCAACTAGTTATTGAAACGGCAGAACCAAGGAAAATTGCCTTATTGTTTGATTGATTTTTGTAGTAGCTAGCCCAGAGCAGTATCTTTCATTCATTTCCATTAAGGCAGATCACCACATGTCTACAAACTTTCTCTGATAGAGGTGGGGAGCTTGTAGCCACATACAAGCTAGTGGATTTTCAGCTATAATGTAATGATTAATGAATTGTAGGTAAATCAATATAACAAACTATGAATGGCACGGAATTGAATGCACTATTCTAGTGTTTAACAGAAAAGAAAAGATTAAATAAATGTTTACGTTTTTTATTAGTTATAATGTCATGAGGTATTTACTTAAGAACATTATAAAAAATAGTATTAATAATGTGGTGTATGTTGAAGTCCACAAGCTTAATTAGCTGTCATTTCTGTGGCTTCACTGTGACTGTCAACCTTCACTTCCTCATAGGTAGGTGTACTAAGATGCTGTTGATTAGTCACATATTTGGTCAAATTGTTGCTTCTCTCTTTGGCTCTGTATAATAGTACATATATAGGAACGATTAAAGTTTAAAAAAATAGTTTTGACAAAATTATTGAATTTGACGGCAATAAAATAATTTTGTCAACATTATTCAGAAATAAAATCAAGGCAGGTATTTATTCAACATTCCTAATATAAGTCTAGTGAGGCTCAATAAGGGAACAAGGGGAGGGGGAAGATGAATCTTAGGGATGGGTGTGGGGTAATGATCTTCGTAATAGTCGGTACTTTTGGCTGTGCTAATTCAACTACTTAATAAAATTGTTTACGCTTGTTCTAAACAATGTCAACGAACATACTTGCTTAGCGGTCAATGCTTTTAGAAGTTTAAGATTGTATTCTCTCTATCAAATTAGTCTGATGAGCTACTCTACTATCGAGTGATCGATGTTGTGTCTAGGCTGACCTGAAACCTCATATGATACTACTAACATGTTATAACATATCCATGAGAACATTTATATTGACTAATTTTGAAAGAGATTACTAAAAAAGAAATAGGAACATTTCAAGCGTAGCTTATGGAATACATAATGTAACATACAAATGAACATCATTTAATATCTTAGCAAGTTGACAAAACTGATGGTAGTATATCAATGTACACATATTCATGCAACCTTTGCCCTCCCAACAATGAACTGCAGGAGCTGGCCTGATAAGTCCATAAAATTTTTAAAATTTTGTGCAATTTGTTTATTAATACAGTACTATTGCTAGAATTATTACTTACCTTGTATTTCTGTTTTTTATCACTACAAATGTCATAGTGAATAGTATTACAGAAAGTATAAATAAAACAAGTAAAAAGCAGAACACCACAGGGAGAATAATTACGTAATAGTCATTGTTAGTAACACGAATATTCTTCTCAGTGGCTATGACAGAAGTTCCAGTAGTTATGCTGTTGTCAAAGTGATAAACATCTAGTGAACAGTTAAAATAGTTTACTAATTAACAATATTGATGACTTTAAATACAGATATTTTGCTAATTTTATAGCAATTCATGCTATGTCAATATATTAAAAATTTATAACTTTAAATTACCAAAGCCTAAAAAAATTATATAAATTAATCAAGACAGGTAATGTTGATTATCTGGAATTCATTGGAATATGTATAAGATTATTATACAATGTTAATTCATTTAGTCAGCACACACTTTATTGAGTGTACCAACAATTTTGAAATGTCATTTCTTTTTTCAGAATGCACTTAGAGTAAATTATTACCAGTTGTTACTAATATATATTTAGCATTCCAGAGAGATAATCAGGAATGATATTTTAGTACATTTTTTTCCATTATAAAATTATATAATGAATATTGATTTCATAAATTATGGTAACTTTGCACACCAAATATGTAATTAATAGACTTCATCCATCTGAATTTGCATAAAATAGTTTCAATCAATTCTGATTTTGTGTTTGGAGATATAACTTTTATTAAAAACAAATTATGGTAACAATAAAACTATAATAGTATTGGTTATTACATGTCCAAGTTATACTTACAATATATAATTACCTGAACTACAATTCATTTCAGATGAAGTAACTTGTATGCATGAGGTACTATTCAATACATGTTCAGTACACATATATGTATAATTAGTATCATTTAAATCCAGAGATATGACAAATTTTTTATCCATTGAACAATTCAATATCGAGATATTTCCTTCAACATAAAAGTTTTCCCCACAGATGTAAGTTCTGAAGGTGATTGTATAATCTTCCATATAAATAATTGTCAGTGGAACACTAATGATTCTATTATCAATATTAAATGTTCCAAGTTTTGATGATGAAGTGATGTTAGTGGGTGATAATGAAGAATTAGTAAATTGTAAGATAAGACTGGCTCTCGTTTCCAACGGTATAAAATTTGTTATGAAAAACATATTAAATTTTGGCTTCACTGACATACAAGAGAATAAATAAAATACAACAAATTGACAACAATATTAGAATTAATGGATAACATTAGCAAATGGCGTATTACATATCTCAGTTCATTATGCTCATTACCTTAATTATCACAGCTAAATTAACTCATTAAATGTATAATAATATAATTGGTGGTCATTTGCTATGTTTTTTAAGGTTTAAACTAAACTACTACCAATGTTTGCTTATTCATGTCCAGAAAAAATATTGCATGAATTATTTCGATGATAGTATTGTTAGTTTAGTAACAGTCTTTGTATTTAAGTTTTGTGAATTAATTGCTCTATTATAAAATTGAAAAGTAATTTAAACTTTAACAGGTTACGTATAATATTATTTCTGTACATTAACATTTGTAACACCTGCTCAAGATTAAATTTCCACACTAAACTATAATGAAATAAATAGCCCCATAATACTGTATGTCAAAATTAATAACATCACAATAACCATTTTTGTAATAATTACATTATTATACTAAACCTGAAAGCACATAACAACCACATAATACAACTTTTACTTGTTTGACTAAGTTGTGCTTATAGGAGTAAGAAGGAGATGTAGTATTACCTTTTGAAAAAATATTGACGAGATGATTGACATTGCAGATTATAACTGATGGGATTAAATGACTTGCTCTATACTGAAAACTTAATGTGGAAGAACCATAACCAATATATTGTGTTGTTATACTACCATCAGTTCTAGTTGTGTTACCATCCAACACAGTGTATATGACACGAACTTCTGTAGAATTTGTAAGCCACATCCAATTTATGGAACCAGATGAAACATTGCACTGCAGAGTCACATAATCTCCTTCACACAAATATATATTGCCACTAGGTTCTAGCGAGGTTGTAGGAGTAGTGATAATACCTGCAGAACGCAACATAGTATGTTTAAGTATCATTTGAATTACCAGTAATAAAAACATGAAAAGAACTATTTCCAGCAGTAGTAACACATCAGTTACTGATTGAAGCCTTCATCAGTTGTATTTGATTCACAAGTACATTACTGATAAAACAGTACTTGATGTAATGAGGGAGAAATTTTATTATAGTTATGTATGTGAGATATTATTAATTTTACAATAGTACCTTTATCCACTACAATGTCTCATTAACTTGAGTGTATATATTTTATCGATTTACTACTCAAACCAGTGGCCATTTAGCTAGAAGCATAACATAGCTCTATGATTCTACTAGATTCTAGTGGGGTAGGAATAACTGCAGCAAAGCATGTGGGATAATGTATTGTATTTGCAGATGGTCAATTGGAACTTCACGTTTTCACCTTCCAGTTCATGATAAAAGAGAATAATAGAAATTTCAAGTCAGAATTGAGTGATATTTGAATAACCAAAAAAAAAAGAACTCGTAGTAAAGTGTACTTGCTTTAAAACTTATTTTACCTCCATTTTGTTGTTTATTTCTAGCAAGAATTAAAAATTTGTGCTAGGCTTTGTTAAAAGGACTCTCTTCCATGCCAGAATTCTGGCTTCATCAGTTAAATAAGAAATCATACAGTAAAATAATTGCTGTCCTGGGAGGATCCAGAGGGGGCCATGACCTCCACCCCCCTCCACCCGCCCCCCTCCTTCTCAATCCTAGTTGGTGTCACTTTTTAATGACATACAGGGGTAGCCAATAAGGGAAATTGTTTATAAGACTGCTACACTCTAAAATGTGTTCACTCGTCCTTATACTAGTGCAATTTTAATAGATTTGGTAAGCTTATTCCTATTCCTCAGAATCCCACCCCGGTGGTAGCTAGTTTGAAAATTAAAGTAAGTGTTGCTATACTTCCTAATTATTACCCTAGAGATCAACTAAGTTGTATTCAACGTGTCTTACCTTCAATGTGTGCAATAACTCCTACTAAAGAAAGAACAACCGATATCTTCATGATAACGTTTTCAGATCAATCTAACAGATTTTGAAAGCTATCTAATGGTGGAGATTACGGTATACCAAACTCCAGCGCAATTTAATAGAATATTACTATTTCGTTCGGGTGGTGGGGCAATGACTACTTGTACGTTTTTAGTTGTCAACACCAACTTTCTAAGTATTATTCGCTGGTATGAAATAACCACTTTTGTCATGCCTGATATTATAATAGTAAAATAGTCAATTTTATACGTGTATTTTTGTGTATATTATACACTGCACACATTTTTCTATTTTTGAATGAAATTTAGGAAATTTGACATTATCGTATGCAGGGGCAAGGTTAAATTTGAACTAACACATCCAGAAATATTACAACTCTTCCGAAGGAATTTATTAAAACATAATAGCCAATAAAAAGTGTAACAAATGATGGAGTAAACTAACCACAGAGAATAATTAAATTCAATCGATTAGATTACAATCATTGATTTCAATATTTGTAGAGGAAATTCTGGTCACAAAAAATAAAAGGCTTCTCTTTACTATACTGTGGTTAAAAACATAATTAAGAGCCACCATAGTGTATAATTTTATCTTGGGAGTGAATTTAGACTAATTGTTTTAAGGGGTGCCATCATAATAAACAAAAAAAAAATTTGTTTCATTTTTTGACTTTTTATATTATATTTTTATTCTGTAGGTTGAAGCATTTTTAAGTTGTGCCCAAAGTTTCAAGTCAATAGGATACAGGAAGAGCTATCTAACCACGTAAACTGATAACTCCAGTTGTGGGAAGTGTGAGCGACTGCACAGACCAGCAGTACTTACTTTTTGAACGAACTTTGCGTAATAGTAAGTAATAATAATATTATACAATGTTAATTCATTTTGTCAGCACACACTTTATGGAGTGTACCAACAATTTTGAAATGTCATTTCTTTTTTTCAGAATGCACTTAGAGTAAATTATTACCAGTTGTTACTAATATATATTTAGCATTTCAGAGAGATAATCAGGAATGATATTATTTTAGTACATTTTTTTCCATTATAAATTATATTATAATGAATATTGATTTCATAAATTATGGTAACTTTGCACACCAAATGTAATTAATAGACTTTTATTAATAGACTTTATCCATCTGAATTTGTATAAAATAGTTTCAATCAATTCTGATTTTGTGTTTGGAGATATAACTTTTATTAAAAAAAAATTATGGTAACAATAAAACTACAATAGTATTGGTAATTACATTCTCTCATTACATGTCCAAGTTATTCTTACAATATATAATTACCTGAACTACAATTCATTTCAGATGAAGTAACTTTTATGCATGAGGTACCATTCAATACATGTTCAGTACACATATATGTATAATTAGTATCATTTAAATCCAGAGATATGACAAATTTTTGATCCATTGAACAATTCAATATCGAGATATTTCCTTCAACATAAAAAATTTCCCCACAGATGTAAGTTCTGAAGGTGATTGTATAATCTTCCATATAAATAATTGTCAGTGGAAGACTAATGATTCTATTATCAATATTAAATGTTCCAAGTTTTGATGATAAAGTGATGTTTGTGGATGATAATGAAGAATTAGTAAATTGTAAGATAAGACTGGCTCTCGTTTCCAATGGTATAAAATTTGTTACGAAAAACATATTAAATTTTGGCTTCACTGACATACAAGAGAATAAATAAAATACAACAAATTGACAGCAATATTAGAATTAATGGATAACATTAGCAAATGGCTTATTACATATCTCAGTTCATTATGCTCATTACCTTAATTATCACAGCTAAATTAACTCATTAAATGTATAATAATATAATTGGTGGTCATTTGCTATGTTTTTTAAGGTTTAAACTAAACTACTACCAATGTTTGCTTATTCATGTCCAGAAAAAATATTGCATGAATTATTTCGATGATAGTATTGTTAGTTTAGTAACAGTCTTTGTATTTAAGTTTTGTGAATTAATTGCTCTATTATAAAATTGAAAAGTAATTTAAACTTTAACAGGTTACGTACAATATTATTTCTATGCATTAACATTTGTAACATCTGCTCAAGATTAAATTTCCACACTAAACTATAATGAAATAAATAGCCCCATAATACTGTATGTCAAAATTAATAACATCACAATGACCATTTTGGTAATAATTACATTATTATACTAAACCTGAAAGCACATAACAACCACATAATACAACTTTTGCTTGTTTGACGAAGTTGTGCTTATAGGAGTAAGAAGGAGATGTAGTATTACCTTTTGAAAAAATATTGACACGATGATTGATATTGCAGATTATAACTGAAGGGATTAAATGACTTGCTCTATACTGAAAACTTAATGTGGAAGAACCATAACCAAAATATTGTGTTGTTATACTACCATCAGTTCTAGTTGTGTTACCATCTAATCGAGTGTATAGGACTACAACTTCCATAGAATTTGCAAACCACATCCAAGCTATGGAACCAGATGAAACATTGCACTGCAGAGCCACATGATCTCCTTCACACAAATATATATTGCCACTAGGTTCTAGCAAGGTTGTAGGATTAATCATAACACCTGCAAAACACAACATAGTATGTTTAGGTATCATTTGAATTACCAGTAATAAAAAACATGAAAACAACTAGTTCAGCAGTAATAACACATCAGTTACTGATTATAGCCTTCATCAGTTGTATTTGATTCACAAATACATTACTGATAAAACAGTACTTGATGTAATGAGGGAGAAATTTTATTATAGTTGTGTATGCAAGATATGATTTATTTTACAATAGTACAATTATCCACTACAATGTCTCATTATATTATTAACTTGAGTGTATATATTTTATCAATTGACTACTCAAACCAGTGGCCATTTAGCTAGAATCATACAATAGCTCTACGATTCCACTTATAGATTCTAGTGGGGTAGGAATAACTGCAGCAAAGCATGTGGGATAATGTATTGTATTTGCAGATGGTCAATTGGAACTTCAGGTTTCACCTTCCAATTCATAATAATAGTAATTTCACAAGTCAGAATTGAGTGAAATTTGAATAGCCAAAACAAAAAACAAAAAAAAAAACTCGTAGTAAAGTGCACTTGTTTTAAAACCAATTTTACCTGCATTTTGTTGTTTGTTTCTAGCAAGAATTAAAAAAATTGTGCTAGGCTTTGTTAAAA
>WLWD01001415.1_pt1 | contig 33373 bp, 26 predicted proteins | sample 6712731 | NCBI WGS metagenome assembly WLWD01 (sample SAMN12718690, study PRJNA576275) | sponge metagenome | isolation source: marine sponge | host: Mycale hentscheli | place: New Zealand: South Island, Marlborough, Capsize Point | collected 2014-11-01
TAGTCCTGTCTGCTTATTATTCTGCTGCAAATGGACGTTTATCTGGGATACGGAGGGTGATAGCAACAGAATACACCTCATTACTGGGGACAGGTGGTGGTGTTATTGTGATATTTTGATCAATGACATGCAATCACAGCAGTGTTGTTGTTCCTTAGTTATTCTAAACAATGCTTACGCACTTGGCTATGCTACGTGCATGTATGCATACAGATCAAACCATCTCAATTCAGATTCATAGACCAGTGTCTAGTGCACTCTACCCGTAGTTTTTAGATACAGTAGCAACTTATTTCTCAAAAGTCAGTTTGGCCCAGATCACAGGTGGAGGCCTTGGTCGCTATGCAACTGGTCCTGCGGAGGTGTGCAGATGGTGCAGGTCACAGGTGGAGGCCTTTTGGTCGCTGAGCAATTAGTGTCATGCTGCAGGGTGTGCAATGGATCCCCAGATAATCAGTAATGCATGCATATTTAATATGCATGAGGCGCGAAATCCAAGACCCCTTGGGGATTAAACGTGTCCTTACATAGTAGAACATGTTCTTCCTTTATCACACTAACAATACTTATTGCATGGTGACCATGGGCTCCTCCTACGTAAGGTGGAGCCATAGCATGGATCCCAAGCAAGTATCAATTTAATTGCACAGCAACTGCAGTCTCTCTATATACCATTTTTCTTGTGTCTGAACTGATTGTTATGCAATTTGTATTTAGATATGTGCCATAGGTTAAAAAATAGGTGGAGGTTGTGGTCCTGTGCAATGTTAGTGTCATCATGAGCGATGCAATAGGTCAGATATATGTGAAAGTCATGGGAGCTATGAAATTAATAATTGAGATGTACCACTGACAAACGTAGACTGCCATGTGCTGTGCAGTTAGTACAATGATGAGGTTTATGTAGTTAGCACCCACCACACTGCATGCATAGCAACTGCATGGCCTTCCTACCTATGGTATATTATATACCTTACAACACGACTTTTTGTACATGTATCTCAGGATATGGAATGTGTGCAATTGGATCTAATGCATCTATAAGTAGAGGCCATAGTCGCAATAGCATTCCCTTGATGTGTAACGGGTTCTGATATTCTTTACTCCGATTTTAAACTTGCCAAGTTAGTATACTCATGTTTGCTATTGCTGCCTTCTACTTATTTAAGCAAAACTGAATAAAAATAATATACATCAGTTTTAGTAACAGGTCCTCAATCACACCACAACAGAACCAAGCAAGCGTACTGCTAACATACACCCATTTTAAACTTTGATTTTCTGCAAATAATTGTAGCATGTCACGCTACCAAGTCTACTAGATCATATGAGTGTGAATGAAACGAAATCAGTGAAATGACAACTAGTACAGCTAGTTTGTAGTTCAGTCTCATAGAAGATGTATACAGTAGAGTGACTGCAGAGAACACCAAGGCTCCCAGAGAACAGCTCATGGAAAATGATCTCTGAATGGTAGACATATGACATTCACAGCAGTCCGGATGACCAGATCCTTTGGTAAATTAGACTCCATCACAAGCGAAGGCCAACTTGGATTATTACCTACATATAATAATAATAATAATAACAGCGGTAGTAGTAGTAATACTAATAATATTATTATTAATAATAATTAACAATAACAGCAATGTATAACTAGAAAAAAAAAATCCTGACGATGAGGATAAAAATAATGAAATTAGAGTAGTAATACTATAGCCGAGTCATTAAAAAAAAAAAATGTGTGGCATTCAATTGAAATACAACAGCAGTGACAGGCTGACAGACAGAATTATTGACAGACTGACAAACTTATTGAGTGACTGACTGACAGATTGACTGATTGACTGATGACAGATTGACTGACTGACTGATTACAGATTGACTGACAACACACTGACTGACTAACAGATTGACTGATGACAGATTGACTGACGACAGATTGACTGACGACAGATTGACTGACTGACAGATTGACTGACGACAGATTGACTGATAACAGATTGACTGACGACACATTGACTGACTGACAGATTGACTGACTAACAGATTGACTGACTGACAGATTGACTGACGACAAATTGACTGACGACAAATTGACTGACGACAGATTGACTGACTGACTGACGGATTGACTGACTAACAGATTGACTGATGACAAATTGACTGATGACAGATTGACTGATGACAGATTGACTGACTGACAGATTGACTAACAGATTGACTGACGACAGATTGACTGACTGACAGATTGACAGATTGACTGACTAACAGATTGACTGACGACAGATTAATTGACGACAGATTGACTGACGACCTCTAGTCACTGGTCATATGAGAACCTCATTACTACCTCTAGTCACTAGTCACATGAGAACCTCATCACTACACTGGTCATATGAGAACCCCATCACTACCTCTAGTCACTGGTCACACGAGAACCTCATCACTACCTCTAGTCACTGGTCACATGACAACCTCATCACTACCTCTCGTCACTGGTCACATGAGAACCTCATCACTACCTCTAGTCACTGGTCATATGAGAACCCCGTCACTACCTCTAGTCACTGGTCATATGAGAACCTCATCACTATCTCTAGTCACTGGTCACATGAGAACCCCATCACTTTCTCTAGTCACTGGTCACATGAGAACCTCATCACTATCTCTAGTCAATGGTCACATGAGAACCTCATCCCTACCTCTAGTCACTGGTCACACGAGAACCCCATCACTTCCTCTAGTCACTGGTCACATGAGAACCTCATCACTACCTCTAGTCACATGAGAATCTCATCACTACCTCTAGTCACTGGTCATATGAGAACCTCATCCCTACCTCTAGTCAATGGTCACACGAGAACACCATCCACCACTACCTCTAGTCACTGGTCATATGAGAAACCCATCACACCTCTAGTCACTGGTCCACATGAGAACATCATCACTACCTTTAGTCAATGGTCAACATGAGAACCTTCATCACTTCTCTAGTCATGGTCACCATGAGAACCCATCACTTTCTCGGTCACAACCGAGAACCTCATCACTACCTCTAGTCACTGGTCACATGAGAACCCCATCACTTCCTCTAGTCAATGGTCATATGAGAATCTCATCACTACCTCTAGTCACTGGTCACATGAGAACCCCATCACTTCCTCTAGTCACTGGTCACATGAGAACCTCATCACTACCTCTAGTCACTGGTCACACGAGAACCCCATCACTATCTCTAGTCACTGGTCATATGAGAACCCCATCACTACCTCTAGTCAATGGTCATATGAGAACCTCATCACTACCTCTAGTCACTGGTCATATGAGAACCTCATCACTATCTCTAGTCACTGGTCATATGAGAACCCCATCACTACCTCTAGTCACTGGTCACATGAGAACCCCATCACTACCTCTACTAGCACTGGTCACATGAGAACCTACATCACTAACTCCCGTCACTGGTCACATGAGAACCTCATCCACTACCTCTAGTCACTGGTCACACCGAGAACCCCATCACTACCTCTAGCACGGGCACATGAGAAAACCCAATATCACTTTCCTTATCACTGGTCACAGAGAACCTCATCATACCTCTAGTCAACATGGTTATATGAGAACCCCATGCCTAATGAAGTGGACACCATGGTGACCTAGTGAAGTGGACACATGGTGGCCTAGTGAAGTGGACACATGGTGACCTAATGAAGTGGACACATGGTGACCTAATGAAGTGGACACATGGTGACCTAATGAAGTGGACACATGGTGACCTAGTGAATTGGACACATGGTGACCTAGTGAAGTGGACACATGGTGACCTAGTGAAGTGGACACATGGTGGCCTAGTGAAGTGGACACATGGTGACCTAGTGAAGTGGACACATGATGACCTAATGAAGTGGACAAATGGTGACCTAGTGAAGTGGACACATGGTGACCTAATGAAGTGGACACCATGGTGACCTAGTGAAGTGGACAACATGGGAACCTAGTGAAGTGGACACATGGTGACCTAGTGAAGTGGACACATGGTGACCTAGTGAAGTGGACACATGGTGACCTAGTGAAGTGGACACATGGTGACCTAGTAAAGTGGACACATGGTGACCTAATGAAGTGGACACATGGTGACCTAATGAAGTGGACACATGGCGACCTAATGAAGTGGACACATGGTGACCTAATGAAGTGGACACATGGTGACCCAATGAAGTGATGGACACATGGTGACCCAATGAAGTGGACACATGGTGACCGTATGAAGTGGACACATGGTGATCTAATGAAGTGGACACATGGTGACCTAATGAAGTGGACACATGGTGACCCAATGAAGTGATGGACACATGGTGACCTAATGAAGTGGACACATGGTTAATTACAGTGTCTCCCACCCCCAGTGAAAATCACGCATGAAACCCTGCTAACGGTCTTTTATATTAGGCCATCAAATGGACAATACGATGTCCATTTCATTAATAAAGTAAGGAAAAAAAACAAAAACAACAACAACAACAAAACAAAACATAAATCAACCACTAAATGTAGGTACAATTCAAGGAATTGAACTATCATGTATTGAGTTTAGGTCACTCACTAGATGGAAAGGACTCTGTGGAGTAAGCAGACAACCCGCCCACAGTCAAGCAATGGAGACTTTAAAGAGAGCTGATCTGCATGTTAGGCCCTGTAGACATTGTATGGCTCCCTGGACTACAGCTCCATCCCTGTAAGACATATATGCATGTATATGTTGGTAGCAGAGCCAATCACAGGGCAAATGTCACAGCACATCACACAATTAAATAAGGCAATTAATAGGGCATGTGCAGTCCTAATTAATGCCCATCTATATGTGGTACATAGTGGGTTGAGTGTAGCTATGTATATGCTAAAAAAGGTCATTTTAAATGTAATGGCCAATACATCAAATCATTGCATTTCTGCTAGCCCTGTATGTGATGGTTACTTATATTATTGCCCGATATAATGTGGAAAAGACACCAGAGTTGGGGTCAAAATACTTTAGAAGTATTAATTGCAATTGCAAATATAGCTCCTTAGCAAATACAGATACTTCATAGTAAGTTATACTTGTACAACTGAAGAAGACACTATGTATGTATGTACGTGTAGTATGAAATCAAGTTAACACAATGATAGAAGAGACTATTAGTTCATCCCAGGTGAGACTTGTAAATTATATTACCTATGTGCGTGCACAGTAATAGTACTACGTGCATGCACAGTGTTAGTACTATGTGTGTGCACAGTGTTAGTACTATGTGTGCGCACAGTGCTAGTACTATGTGCGCGCACAGTAATAGTACTACGTGTGTGCACAGTGCTAGTACTATGTGCGCGCACAGTAATAGTACTACGTGTGTGCACAGTGCTAGCACTATGTGCGCGCACAGTGCTAGTACTATGTGCGTGCAGTGTTAGTACTATGTGTGTGCACAGTGTTAGTATGTACTATGTGTGTGCACAGTGTTAGTACTATGTATGTGTGTGCACAGTGCTAGTACTATGTGCGTGCAGTGTTAGTACTATGTGCGTACAGTGTTAGCACTATGTGTGTGCACAGTGTTAGTATGTACTATGTGTGTGCACAGTGTTAGTACTATGTATGTGTGTGCACAGTGTTAGTATGTACTATGTGTGTGCAGTGTTAGTACTATGTATGTGTGTGCACAGTGCTAGTACTATGTGCGTGCACAGTGCTAGCACTATGTGCGCGCACAGTAATAGTACTACGTGCATGCACAGTGTTAGTACTATGTGTGTGCACAGTGTTAGTACTACGTGCATGCACAGTGTTAGTACTATGTGTGTGCACAGTGCTAGTACTATGTGCGCGCACAGTAATAGTACTACGTGTGTGCACAGTGCTAGTACTATGTGCGCACACAGTAATAGTACTACGTGTGTGCACAGTGCTAGCACTATGTGCGCGCACAGTGTTAGTACTATGTGTGTGCACAGTGTTAGCACTATGTGCGTGCACAGTAATAGTACTACGTGTGTGCACAGTGCTACACTATGTGCGCGCACAGTAATAGTATATGGTGTGCACAGTGCTAGCAGATGTGTGTGCACAGGTAGTTACATGTGCATGCACAGTAATAGTTTGACATGGTGCGCCACGTGTTAGCACTATGTGCGTTGTGCACAGTGCTAGAACTATGTGCGCGCACAGTAATAGTATAGTGGTGCACAGTGCTAAGTACTATGTGATGCCACAGTGCTACACTATGTGCGTGCAGCAGGGTTATTACTAGTGCGTACAGGTTAGCACTATGTTGTGTGCACAGTGTTAAGTATGTACTATGTGCGTGAACAGTGCTCGCACTATGTGCTTGTGCACAGTGTTAGTACTATGTATGTGTTGCACCAGTGCTAGTACTATGTGCTTGCAGTGTAGCATCGTGTGTGCCACACAGTGCTAGCACTCATGTGAGTACAGTTTAGCACTATGTGTGTGCACCGTGGAGCACTATGTGCGTACATGTTAGCATCTGTGTGTGGCATGAGATGCTGAACTATGGGTACAGTGTTAAGCACTATGTGTGTGCACAGTGCCTAAGCACTATGTGCGTGCAGAGTGTTAGCACTATGTGTGTGCAGTTGTTAGCACTTGTGCCGGTGCACGTAATAGTACTACGTGGTGAACAGTGCTAGCACTATGTGCGTGCTTCAGTGTTAGCACTACGTGCGTGCACAGTGTTAGTACTATGTGCTTGCAGTATTAGCACTATGTGCGTGCAGTGTTAGCACTATGTGCGTGCACAGTAATAGTACTACGTGCATGCACAGTGCTAGCACTATGTGCGTGCACAGTGTTAGTACTATGTGTGTGCAGTGTTAGCACTACCGTGCATGCACAGTGTTAGTACTATGTGTGTGCACAGTGCTAGCACTATGTATGTGCGTACAGTGCTAGCACTGTGTGTGTGCAGTGTTAGCACTATGTGTGTGCACAGTGTTAGTACTGTGTGTGTGCAGTGTTAGCACTATGTGCGTGCACAGTGCTAGCACTATGTGCGCGCACAGTAATAGTACTATGTGTGTGCACAGTGCTAGTACTATGTGTGTGCACAGTGCTAGCACTACGTGCATGCACAGTGTTAGCACTATGTGTGTGCACAGTGTTAGCACTATGTGCGTGCACAGTAATAGTACTACGTGCGTGCACAGTGCTAGCACTATGTGCGTGCAGTGTTAGCACTACGTGCGTGCACAGTGTTAGTACTATGTGCTTGCAGTATTAGCACTATGTGCGTGCAGTGTTAGCACTATGTGCGTGCACAGTAATAGTACTACGTGCATGCACAGTGCTAGCACTATGTGCGTGCACAGTGTTAGTACTATGTGTGTGCAGTGTTAGCACTACCGTGCATGCACAGTGTTAGTACTATGTGTGTGCACAGTGCTAGCACTATGTATGTGCGTACAGTGCTAGCACTGTGTGTGTGCAGTGTTAGCACTATGTGTGTGCACAGTGTTAGTACTGTGTGTGTGCAGTGTTAGCACTATGTGCGTGCACAGTGCTAGCACTATGTGCGCGCACAGTAATAGTACTATGTGTGTGCACAGTGCTAGTACTATGTGTGTGCACAGTGCTAGCACTACGTGCATGCACAGTGTTAGCACTATGTGTGTGCACAGTGTTAGCACTATGTGCGTGCACAGTAATAGTACTACGTGCGTGCACAGTGCTAGCACTATGTGCGTGCAGTGTTAGCACTACGTGCGTGCACAGTGTTAGTACTATGTGCTTGCAGTATTAGCACTATGTGCGTGCAGTGTTAGCACTATGTGCGTGCACAGTAATAGTACTACGTGCATGCACAGTGCTAGCACTATGTGCGTGCACAGTGTTAGTACTATGTGTGTGCAGTGTTAGCACTACCGTGCATGCACAGTGTTAGTACTATGTGTGTGCACAGTGCTAGCACTATGTATGTGCGTACAGTTCTAGCACTGTGTGTGTGCAGTGTTAGCACTATGTGTGTGCACAGTGTTAGTACTATGTGCGCGCACAGTAATAGTACTATGTGCGTGCACAGTGCTAGCACTATGTGCGCGCACAGTAATAGTACTATGTGTGTGCACAGTAATAGTACTATGTGCGTGCACAGTGCTAGCACTATGTGCGCGCACAGTAATAGTACTATGTGTGTGCACAGTGCTAGTACTATGTGTGTGCACAGTGCTAGCACTATGTGCGCGCACAGTAATAGCACTATGTGTGTGCACAGTGTTAGTACTATGTGCGTGCATAGTATTACGTACATGCAGAGTGTTAGCACTATGTGTGTGTGCACAGTGTTAGCACTTCGTGTGCAGTACTACTTCGTGAATGCAGTGTTAGTATTAGTATGTGTATGTACAATGATAACAGTAGTGCATGCCTAGAGACTTACCATTATTCTCTTCTTCAATCAAGAACACCAGAACCTCAGCACAGATAGCAGCAGCCCAAGCACCATGAAATCTAGGAAATGGAAAAAAAAAGAAAAGGTTATGGCAATATTAATTCTAATGGAAAAGAAAATTAGTTATCAAGCCAAGCAAATGAAGCACCAAAGGTGTGAACCCTCAGCGCTACTATACACTAGCTAGCTATAACAAAATAATTTCTCAGACCGAAAAAATAATATATTTGGCTATTCCTAATCAGGTATCAATACAGCTCAAGCAATGAAACATAGATGTAGCTAATTGCTGTCTAAAGAAGTAGCTAACATGCAGGAGACTCTCACCGGTATATAGTTTCAACGTAAAACACCTGAATTCCAGCTCTCATTAACTTTTCAGTATGAAGCAAAAACTAACGTGGGAAGAAAAGAAATTATTTTCCCATGTGATTGCGACATGACGATAGGGGACATTACCTACAAAAATTTGAACCTACACGGAGCAGACAGCTTGTTAAATCATCATCCTGAGCAAGATCATACTTAAATCAACAGTTAATTGTCAGTAATCTCCAAAATCAGCTGACAGACAGACAAATAGATGGGACGACTACTATAACCCACTTGCGCATGCGCGCTGAGGGCTAATAATAACAATCTGGCCAATGGCACCAATATCATTGCATACTACAGAACCACTAGCCTCAGATGATACTTGATACTTTATAAATATATATCTCTGTTCTATATGCAACAGCACAGGCCACCCTACACTTTCATACTTGTTTCAACTCTAGTGTTATTAGGGCCCAAAGAGTGGGAGCTGGAGGACAACTTGAGGATGCTAGGGAAGGTCTAGTACAAAAGAATAGCCAAGTGAAGAGTGCATGGTAAGGTCATAAGGTAAGGGATAGCATCAGCAGATGAGCAGTGCAATGAGACTGTCACTAATAAAGCATGTATAGACTTGCCAGCAAAGTGTGAGCATCAACCAAGAATGGGTCAAAGCCATAGTCTAAAGAGACAGCCAAAGCAGCCAAGGGAACGCACCACTACAAGTTTACCCTAATAATGCCCACCCTGTAACAAGTAATAGAATATCCTTAACTCTTCAACTTTTTGGTTGGACATAAATCCAGTGTGGTAGACTCAATGCAGGTGAACCTAAGTCATGCCCCAAAACAAAAACAAACAAACAAACAAACAAAAAAACTCTGGAAAGATTTGTACCTAGACAATAAAAGAGGCCGGGCCACCAACATTATCACTATTAGGGATGAGGCCTGGTTATGTTCACACCCGTTATCAACTTACTTCATGACACTTGCTTCGCCAACATCTTGTATTGACTAGCCTTGATACATCAGCAGTATGTTGCTACCTGAAAAATAAGCCAATGGGAAATGCCATCACTACTGGACAAGATAATACAGTTGAGGTCCTGCTGTATAAAAATTACATGGATATAATAGCTATATGATTCCATTCAATTTTTATAGTTGTGCCGCCATTCCATTTAGCTACTCTAGTCTAGCTATTAGGTGAGCGAATTTTTAAATTCACTGATATTATTACGAGTAAGTGACAAGTAGTACCCTTTAGACACTTGCTAACCAATGATAGGATTAGATGGAGGGACAAACATACAAGCCTAATGCAGCTGTCTTGTGAAACCACTAAAGATGACTCTAAGATATATATGTCAAGTTTACATAGCAAACAACCAGTTTCCATTTTTTGTCAGACTTACATACTAGCAAACTCAAACAGGCACCTTGTACACACTATTTGTCTCAAACTACTTAAGAAACTAGTGTACAGAATTATTAGACAGTCCTCCTCTCCCACATCACTAGAGTATTACTAGATTGGCATTACTTTTTTTAAGGGGCAAAGCTTTTAACTTACTCTTGAAAGCTGAGTGTGATACTTTCATTTAACCGAACCGCCATAATGAAAAGTTAGTCTCATGTACCGATTCACTTTACCAATCGCTAATCGAGTGTAGAGGTTCTAGGTTGGTAAAGGGTCTCGCCCTCCCCTCGCTTTATTATCTAGCTTTTTTGCGTTGAGCCACGGGGCGGTTACGGGGGCTACTAGCTAGATTACTGAACTCAGTCTTGGTAGCAACCGTGACAGAACAGTGAGTAAAGCCTACACAAACCAAAAGCGGTTGATTTAAATTTACAGCTTCTTACCCAATGCACGGATGATCCTTGTGTCTTACAACTAATATATAGTTTGTTTCGAGTTCATATTCAAGGGTTTTTGTACGCACCTGTGCTAATCAACTAATTGGGTAAAGGGATTTACAACTACTTAAACGGCTTCTCAAAGTGGTTCGGTAAAGCGTCACCTTTTCAATTACTATGGTAAGTTGATTTGTGCAAAGACAAATGCTGTTTTTACTTTCTTGAATTGCGTTGACACTTTTACCATATTAAGATGTAAGCTGCAATCTCAGGTTTTATTTAATTGTCTCCTTTTTTTTTTTTTAAAGCCAAGACTATCCCTGGCAGATGAAACCAATGAGACTCAGGTTAATGTTAATGTCATAATATAATTTTAATAATTATTAGAAATAACCACATATACATATTTAGCTGTCTTGTTCTCAAACTTAGCTATCAAGCATGCCTTGAAATTCTTCATTAGAACTTTAAGCTCTTCAGCTTCCTCGTTGTTAGTGCTGTGAATAAAAACATTAAAATTTAGTAAAGCTAGCCACTATGAATATAGCTTGCACAATGACGCATAAAGTGTGCTTTATAGAATCTTGCCCACTAAATTGTGAACCACATAAGACCAGCATAATGATATGCACATTAATTGTAAACATTCTATAACTTTTTTCTCAATGAATCCATTCGTAAAAAATGAAGATTGGCTATGTATATAGCTATATTCTATATCTAGAGTGCTATACCGTACGACTATAGAAATAAAAATAACAACTCACCACCAGAAGAGTAGTCGTTTCTAAAAAGTGCTCCAAGAGAATTCAAATTCTTCTCACTTGCTATTAAACAATAGCGAACTATACTAAACAATAGCGAAACCTTACCCATTGATCTTTGTCATTCGGAGGGGTTCTCCAGCCAAACGGCGATGTCATGGTGACACTGTACCACTTTCGCAGCAACAATTCTAAATTTGGTACGGGTCGCAAATAAAATTAATTCATCTATTGTATTGCTGTATTTATTTATTTATTCAATCATTGATTATTTCATGTTTTATTATTATGATAAATGAAAAGATGACAAGTTTTCTCACCACTAATCTAGACAATAAAGACAATGAAAAGCAATTGAGTAAAATATCTAAAAGTGAATAAATAAAAAAATCCAAGCAATTATTGTTTGCTGGTGTAGTTAAAAATTGCCACTGCCTTCTTCCCTGCACTGCTACAGAAAGCCTCTGGAAGAGATGGCTGGTGAAATTTTTATCACCCGATTCGTGTGTCAGGCAATTTTCCCACTCTAAATAAAAGGCAGCGAGTTGAGGCCAACAAGCCACTGAAATAGATAAATAAGTTAATGATTTTAATTAATTTATTTCACTTCATATAATAAAGAATCAATTATTCATTTTAATATAAATATATAAACAAGTAAATGAATACATAACAATAAATAAATAAAATTTCCAGCCCTTTGCTAGACATCTCTTGAGTGTGATTATAAATTATATTTCTCTGTTAGTAACTATTTAATTAATTTAATTAATTTTTGATTTAAATACTTTTCACTTGTAATTTTCATTATTCATCAACAATGTAAAATAATAACTAAATTAATTAAATAACAATAAATAAATAAATTTCCAGCCCTGTGCTATGTAGATATCTCTTGAGTGCGATTATAAATTTTACTTCTCCTATTTAATTAATTTTTGATTTAAATATTTTTCACTCGTAATTTTCATTATTTCAACAACAATGTAAAATAATAACTAAAATTAATTAATTAATGAAATATACAAATGAATAAATAAATTGAGTATATAAATAAATAAATATAAATAGATAAAGAAATAAATAAAATAAAAACACATACATAAATAAATAAAGAAATAAAGAAATAATTAAATACATACACACATAAAATAAATAAATAAATAACTAAATAAATATGAATGAACTACTCAATAAATAAATAAACAAAGATAAATAAGTAAGTAAATAAAGAAATAAAGAAAGGAAGCAATAAAATAACAAATGAATAAATAAATAAACAAATAAAAAATATACTATTATTGTTATTATTATTATTACTATAATTATTATTAAATACCGTTGCTATATTGTTGTCAGGTGTAATAACTTGGCAAGTGTGCAATAACACTTGCCCGGTATTTAAAATAGTTAAAAGCATGAGCGCTTAGTTTCTAGTACATTTATCGCACTCAGTCCTCGGGCCTACGGCCCTCGGGCTGTCGTGCAATAAATCAACTAGAAACTAAGCGCTCATGCTTTAACTATAACTTATTACTATAGTTATTATTATTATTACTATTATATTAATATTATTATTATTAATATTATTATTATTAATAATAATAATAATAATATTATTATTATTAATTAGTATTGCTATTATATTATTATTATGATTATTATTTATTAGTTAGCTTATTGAACAAAATCAATCAATCAATAAATAAATAAGTAAATAAATAAATAAATACGTAAATAACTAAGTAAATTAATTAATTAATTAATAAATACCTATGTGAATAAACAAATAAATAAATAGATAATAAATAATTATATGAAAATAGATAAATAAATAACTAAATAAATAAAAATAAATAAATGAATGAATAAATAAATAAATAAATAAATATTTATTATTGTTGTAATTGTACAAATTAACAGTCAAATGTTTAATGCTAACTAAGTTTTTATTGTTGTTAACTAATACTTATTTGGAAATTATAATAAAAAACTTGATTTTGCCAATTAAATAATAAATAAATAAATAAATAATAAATAAATAGATGTATAAATAAGTAAAAAGTTCATAAATAAAACAAACATGTAAAATAAATAATTAATGAATAAATAAACTGACTTTTAGACAGACAAACTGAAAAAGAAACAAAAAAGTAATCGAATAAGAAAGAATTAATACTGAGTTGGTCCACAAACAGTTTTCAAATTTGGGTACAAGAAGTTTGCAAATAGTTCACAGTTCAGTTCATGAACACTTTGTTAACTACCATGTGTACTCCTACTCAAAGAGTTTACAAGTAGTTTGCAAGACTGTCATTGTGAACCAATTGTGTATATCTTGGCAACCACTTGTAAACCTCAAACATTTGTTAACTTAGTGGAAACTACAAGTTCACAATTTGTAAACTACCCTTGTAAACTCGGGCTTTTGGCCCTGTGTTATCCATGGCAAATGGCTGGAGTGGACTTGTTCGAGCTCAACAACAATCAATACCTCTTACTAGCGGATTATTTTTTAAGATATCCTGAGGTAGGAGAACTCAAATCTACCACTTCTAAAGTTATCATCCAGCACCTCAAATCACTATTCACTCATCATGGTATTCCAGAAATACTCAGGAGCGACAATGGCCCACAAATTTCATCCCAAGAATTTGCAAAGTTTGCAAGTAGCTACTTATGAGTTTCAGCATACTACAAGTAGTCCTAGATTTCCACAGAGCAATGGGCAAGTGGAACGCTTCGTTAAGACAATGAAGGCAATGATGTCCAAATCAGAGGATCCGTATAATAATGTCTGGCTTTACTTAGCTACAGATCAACACCTTTATCCTGGCGCAGCCTTTCACCAGCAGAACTCTGCATGGGAAGGAAAATCAAGGACCACTATTCCACAATCAAACCAGCCACTAATTCCAAAATGGCCTTTACTTACAGGAATTTCGACAGAAAAATGAAGTTTTCAAACAGAAACATGTAGATAATTATAACTACAACAAGAGGCTCAGAATTCAAGATCGCTCACCCTTCTTACCAATCACTACTCAGGTTTGGATCACATCAGAAGATCACAGCATGTGGAGGGGAGAGTGGTAGAGTTGGCAGACACACCAAGATGCAATAGAAACTCAAACAGGTCAGGTAGAACTCAATTGATCATCTCAGCACTGTTCCAGAACACACATCACAGTCAGAGGACTGAGCAAATTCGAGAGATAATGGAGGATCCACAAGTTCGAACGAGACTTCAACTATTGATCATTCACCTCCAACTACACAGAGATCTAAGAGTCCTATCATCATCAGCTCTGGGACTCGCACATACAGACCAGATTACAAAGGGACTTGGCAGTACTTCAAACGTGATCATTCGACTTAAGGAGCCGGAGATGTGGCATGATCAGAGAGTCTCCTAGACGTTGTCACAACAAGCCATAGCTAGTTACCTTGTCAACCATTCACGATTATATCATCACTAATATTAACACTTGTCACGGTCCATTGATTCACACTGAATATTGTGTATGTCTGTGTATGTGTAATAATAACCAGTCTTAATTACCTCTGGGCTAAATTAAAAGAGTGAACAAAAAGAGCGCTACACTAGTTGTAAAACTACAACAGTATATATTACACTTGAGTATTATATTCTCACTCAGAAATGTCAATGCCCAGTTGATCACTCCTTTCAATATGGTAAACACACTTTAGTTTAACTATTACAGGAATGTAAAAAGTTGAGCTTTTGGTAAAATATTAGTTAAAAACCATACAGCCTGGATGGCACTCCAGGCCAACAGGACTATGTATCCCAAGAAGGGAGATGCAGTATCATTGTACTACGAGGCTTACTAGTTAACTCTTACCACATAATGACATTCACATTCTTTTTGTGTCATGTCACCTATTGTATTGTCCGGTGAAAAGTGTTTTTTTATTGATCTGTACCAATCCTAACATGTAAATGAGCAAAAAGTTACCACCACAGTTAAAAAGAATAATTTTGACAACCCATGAAATTTAAAGGAAACATTGAGATGGGAAGAAATCTTCTAACATACATAAGGCAAATTATAGCTATATAAAAAAATATGTAAAGGAAACATTAACAAAAAACATTTCTAGGTGACAGTGAAAAAAATAGGCTAAAATTATATCCAGTAGCTATAAAAAACAATCACACACACAACAAAACAAACTTTGCAATAAGTTAAAACCACAATAGGAAGTTAATCTTTCTTTGTGTTTAGTTTGTTTATGTGGTGACAGGAGTGAGTGGAGTAGTCCAGTTAAGATGACAACCCAGCCTGAAGTCACCAGAATTGTCTGCCAAGCAGAGACGATAAAAATAATAAAATCTAAACCGCCAGGCAAGGTTCGCTGCCACCATAATTGAATCTTTCCCCCCAGCAAGGATTAGATTGTTTCATATAAGGTGTAGAAACTTCTAGTTGTAGTTCTGATTACAGTGTTAAGTGTAATTTCAAATTGAAGAAAGAATTGACTGACTCAGACACTGCAAGGCAGCCACATATATACAGAACTGTCTGTAGAGAGTCTGAGGAGTCTTAACAAAAATAATAAACTTAATTAAGGTGAATCCGAATTATACTAATTGTAATATAAATACAAGTAATTAATGTTATATAAAGAACATAAACTAACACATAGTTATACACAAACCAGTAAATGTGGTAAAAGTACAAATGTATACATTGTTGTGTGTGTTCTCTGGTGTATGGTGGAAAGAATTACCATAGTTGCACTGGACTAAATTTGTTCATCATCCCTACATAACAATAACAACAAGTACAAATGTGCGATAAAAATGTGTAATGCAAAATTAATACTCACAAATCTATTTTGAGTAAGAAAATATAGAGCATCCCGTGTAAGGGTGCCGTCACATAGCAAAGCATGGGCGCCGTTAGCATATTAGCTGAATAATCACACATTATCTACCGCAAAGTCAAGCATGACCCACTTTATAACAAATTGGTGCCAGTAAAATGCAGCTGTGCCACAATTTCTATTGTGGGTGTACAGTTGATGCGGGATGGAGTCAACTTACAATAAAAATTGTCACACACAATGGATCCAAAATCGACTCAAGTGTACTACTCAGAAAGGGACAAATAGTTATGGTTCAAACTTTGCCAAGGCTTAGATCTACAAGGGGTCAACGCATTAACAATGAGATACTTTTCATATACGGAATTTTACAGAAAGAATTGGCAATAGTTTATGTGACAAAGTGAGTAAATAGAAAACTAAAACTATATTTAGATCGTTACTTCTCAATAGTAGCAAATGTAACCACTGCTTCTTTAGAAATAGGAGTGATAGGAGCTTCAGTCTCATCCATCTGTACAACAAATGTACATACTCATTGTACGTATCTTCAATTAAAACATATACAATATCTAACAGTGTTTATTGGCAAGTGAGTAAAGCGAGCGAGACACTATCAGGGGTAACTCAATTGAAAATCGGGGATATTTTTTATATATATGTGGGGACGTACATATGTCATTTGCACTTTGACCCTCCCGTATTTTTGTGTTAGCTCGGTGTTCGACCCCGTCCCAAACTTCACTAAACTGAATCCTCTGGTTTAGCGATCATTACCCATATCATACTAGAAATTGAATTGTTTACCACTTTGAGTTCTTTTTGCAGTGCAGTTTGATCTAAAAAACTTGCCTGAGTACCATTTCTATGTGAGTTAGTGGCGGTGGTAAGTTAATGCGCTAATTGCATAGCTATAAGCCTTACGCAACAGTATTTACTTGAATATTCATTGCCCTCTAGACTAACCACAAAGGTAAGTCTTGTGTAGGAATGTCCGGTTGTGTGAAAGTATTGTGGATTAGCTACTATTATTATGAATACCACAAAGAAAACGTTACTTGTTGTTTTTTTTGATGTTGTTTTATTTCAATTCAAACAGTTGTGGGGAGTGGTTATTATGGCATTGAATCCACTTTTCTGTATTGCATAATTTAAAAACTCACCGTTTTTTTGAGCTTCTAAGTGCCGCTTATTGGTTGTCAAGGGCCACTGGTAGTCAGAATGGCTTCTAAAGAAGCCACCAATACTTGGGAGAAGCTAAGATAAGTAGAAATTCTATATTTGTTAACTAAAGTAACTCTGGCCTTTTTTTTCCCCCTTTGTAACTGAGAGCTTGTTCAAGAGTTACTGGTAATAAAAGTAGTCAGAATGGCTTAAATTTGATATTATAGACTTATCACTACTCAGGATATTAAGGTAAGAAAGAATATCTGTGTTATTTGCTGTAATTAATGTTTAAGTACCAAGAATTCATTATTTGTCATTATGTTATAAAAAAGCAGGCAAAATTCATCATATAATCATATGGTAATTTTAAACCAGATAACACGAGGTTTCCTCGCCATTTGTGCTCAAGCACATCACTAGTATATAAAATACTTCGGTAAAGTAATTTATTTTCAAGCGAGTACAAAATGATTAAAAAAAATTTGGCAATAGGAAAGGGACAATCTACTGGATTAGCCCCTAAGTTATCAATAAACTAACTTGAAGGCCTCTCCAATAATTCAATAAGAGCAGCATCATTATCTGGGCTTACAAACAAATAAATCGAGCAAAATCAGCTCTCAGAAGATGGTTTTTAGAGCAAATCTGTGGTCATCAAGAAGAAAATGTAGAATGTAATATTTGAAGCTGACAAACTATCCAAATATATTAGTGGGTAGGCTTCTAGTTATACAATAAGATATTCAGTGCTGGAAAAAGGGGAGTTAGAAAACACTGCTGCAATACTTCCTTCGGGCAACCATGATGGTTGTTCAATACAGAATGCGGTATGTGGTCAAATTGTATGAAAAAATGTGTGATGACCAAACCTAAATAGTCATTCTAATGTTCTAAAAATTCAGCGGTTAATAATTCCAATTCCATCATATGACTAAAATATATGTGAGATCAAGACAATATGCAAAATACCAAACACTTTCGTAAGTACTGACAAAATGAAGCACCAAAGGTGCGAACCCTCAGCGCTATGTACACTTATACCTAGCCATCACAGACTAAAAGAACAAGTAATCTATTATTTATAATATTAATCAGGCAAAATGGTACATGGAAACCGGTTTCATAAGAGAAGGCCAGAAATTCTCACTGGCATACATTTCAACGCTAAACTTAAGGGTGCTCGCACATAGCAACGTGCGTCCACTTTTTTCCGTGAATTTAACCACAGAAATGTGGCATCCTGTTTCGTGGAATAGTACCTCGCGAATTGATAACGCGTGGGGAGAGTTCCCGCGGTCAGGATATTCTCTAACTATTCCCCACGGCTTGGAAACCACGCTACACCACATGTGGTTTGCTGTAATAACTCTGCTGGTTTACTGTTACTGCGGTTGCTGTCTCATGGAGACTGTTTGTGGTTGCTGTTGCTCAACCATGCCCAAGAGAATATCTGCCAAAAAGAAGCTGCAACTGGCTGAAGCCACCAAAAGGAGGAAACTGCTTTATACTTCAAGCACACAACTGTTGTTACGTTTTATCTCAACAAAACATATAACAAAATACAGAGAAAATATTATTTTATGCTTGCACAACAAAACATACTTTGTTATAATACACCAAATAATAGAATTGCAGTAGTGGAGTCTCCTGAGCTTGACCTTGTAGCACCAAGGGCGAACGCTAAAGGTGATGCTATGAACACCACCATGTCAGTAAGCACAGTCACAGCTACAGATTTACCCCAGCTTGCTGGAAGTGGTGGAAGTGTTACCTCTGTAGTTGAGGAGTCCAGCTTGGTGTCAACTTCAGCAATCCCTGCGATTGAGGACCTGAGCAGTTTAATATGTAGGTCATATGATTAAATGATAAAAAAAAAAGTGTAATGCTATTCTAGCCATAACTACCAATTAAAAAAATAATTTATTGACACACAAAATAAGCAAATAAATAAATAACTATTTGATATAACACCATTGTGAGAAATGACAGGGAAAGTACATGGGAGAATACATCGGAGAGGGCAGGGGTGATATCAAGGATGATGACAACGACATATATGCTGACCTAGAAGATGAGCATCAGCAGAATTTAGGAGGGGGCAGTGATGAAACAGGTGATTCACCTGTAAATTGGTGATTCTCGTCCCCTCCTGGTTCTGTTTGATTGCGAGACAACTGGGTTGAGCATCTATGTTGATCACATCACGGACATCGCTGCCAAAGTGATGAATCCTCCTATCACCATCAATGATCCTACGTTCTCAAGCCTTGTGAGAACTGGCCGAAACATTTCATCTGCTGGTAATAATGTACAAATATTTAACTAGTAAATTACAACTACATTTACAATGATAATTTAAAATCAATTCTATAATAATTAAAATAATATTATCGATAAATTTATAATTTATATAGTTTCCAAGGTTACTGGCATAACGAATAACATGCTAAGGCGCTCTCAGTGGTACTACTGCTATTCTTAGAGACCTCATCATCCTGGTAAAAATAATTGTATAAATTTTTTAAAAATGGAAAAAAATATTTCTGTCTCTGTCTATTAGAGCTAGTAGCTCACAATGGGTTTGCATTTGACTTCCCTATCCTTCTGGCTGAGGTGGAACAGAAAGCAGAACTGCAGCTGACCCTCTTTCAATCAGCCAAGTGATACCCTTCCTTTGCTGAGGAAGGTACTTTACTACTACTGCAGCTAAAATTAGATAGTGACGTAGTACATGCACTTATATATATATATTAATTTGATTTATGGCAGATGAAGCAGGATGGGGAAGTCATTTTACAAGGCTCACCTTTAGGTTTGGAGAAACTCCACAAAAAAGTCACCGGAGATGAAGTTGCAGGCAAGGCACCTCTAAAATTAAATATAAAGCCTAATAATTATAGTTATTTGTATAAATTGTAGGAGCACACAGGGCCCTACCTGATGTATTGGCTATAGAGAGAGTCTTCAAGCACCAAGACATCAGACCACATTTGGCAGCTCTCTCCATTAGGTTCCCCCATGAGCAGACTAAGCTGTGGATACAGCAGAAGAGGATTTTCATGAGAGCAGCATCGCTGATCAAAGCCATTGGAAAGCCTACATTTACCTCTACACAGGCTAATAAGCTGGACTCTCTGGGCTTCACATTCGACTCTCTGTCACTCCTTCGCCTGCAGTGTGGAGGACCAGAAGCGTTTCAAGCGGCTTTGAAGGAGCGAGGAGTGAGGAGCAAGCCGCTTAGAGAGAAGCTGACAAAGGCCCTTCATAAGTCCCGCTAAAGTAGCCTCCCCCGCTGCTCCGCTGCATCTGATATCTGCTTCAGCATTCTTTTTTCACACCCGGCTCTTCTCAGAGGAGAATAAACAAAAGATTTCACCTCCTCCGGGGATAAAATTGGGGCGGGGTGCATGGAATTAATGTTAGCGTAGTTTTAATTTCTGTTCTGTACACTACTTTGGACTTTATCTTAGGAATGGAAATGACTTCAAATTTGGAACATAGCCCAACCAGAGTCTAGTCAGCAAAATGTTCATTACAATTTTTTCAAAAAATTTTTTTTCACAAAAATATAGATATAATAAAGCGTGCACATACCATAAGTAAAAAGCAATATTGAATAGAGAAAAAATAGAACGAAGTTATTGTAGGCAACAGGTCCGAGAAGTAGTAGGCGGAGTATCGCCGCTCTAGGTGCAACACTGGCGGAGGAGTTATCGCTGTAGTATGAGAAAGTAGGAGGGTCATATCTCTTGAAGCGGCCACTTGTTACTTCTGAATTCAGGCATGTAGACTTCAATGGTAGCAGTAAGTAAGTCCCACTTGCAGAAGACAGTTTAAATACAACAGAAAAAGAACAATTCTTCCCTAGCAACCAGACTCAATTAACCACGTGGGAGGTGCGTGGGAAGTGTGCGAGCACCCTTAACTCCGTTAATTTCCTTGAGCATAAAGCAAACTACACCACGGGCTGCAAGAAATTATTTGCTCACGGGATAGTGACGTGATGCTAGGGGGCATCACAAAAGCTGGGACCTACACGTAGCTGAAAGCTTCGCGTTTTCTCAACAATTAGCCCAAAATTAAAAAAAGTAGCAAAATAAATGGTCCTAAATCTTTGTTCAGAGTAAGTTCATACCTAAATCTACAGTAATCATCAGTAATCTCCCAATCAGAGCGTGACACACAGACAGAAAAACAACAGACAAACAGATAGGACGACTACTGTAACTGTAACCCTCTCGCGCGCGCATTGAGGGTTAAAAATATTAACCTACTTCTAGACCATGCAAATGTTTTAACTTACTGTAGTACGTGATACTCTCTTTGTAGGTAGTGAAGATGCAAACAAATCCTACATGAACACAATTATTACAATGTTGTAATCGATCAACAAATATATGGGAGAATTATATAGCAAATAAATTAGAAGAAAAAAACACAAATGAAGCAATTATACTGATATTTACATTTATCAGTTTTTTTTCACTAACTCAGACGATTAAATTAACAAGTTATGAAATTTAATGCCTCCATGCCATAAGTAAAACAATATCATTCAGAAACCATACTAATGCAAACCTGCACATTATCCTTGCGACTGCCTATTAGAGTTGTCTGACCATGTTGTGATGCCATCTCTGATTCAGTCCCCTCAAACTAAAGGGAAATAAGGAAACAATAAACAAAAAATATCATCTGTAATTTCAATGCAGAGAGTAAGCAAGTCAAGATAATTTATTCCATAACCAAGTATCTAGTACTAAAAAATGATCCACAATTTTTTATGCCTGTTTTGTACTTGGCAACATTTTATTAATAATCTAGTGATTGAACACATTATTTAAAAACCACAAACTATAAATACATTCAAAATTCTAGAGCTTCTGTTGTTTACTGGGAATAAATATTATTAAACTTTCTTTAATATCGGAAGTGTATGAATCGTTCTGTTATAATTGGCAAAAAACAAAAAACAAAAAACAACACAATTCCCTAAACATTTCTTCATGACAATTGCTGTGTTTGAGAAAGTTATTTATCCTCATTATGTTCACTTAAATTTAACAACTATAACAACTTAAATAAGCTAAGATATAGATTTAGTCACACTTTTGAACAATTGCAAGTTTAGCATTATTTACCTTATCATAATTTATTTTACCACCTCAAGTTACCTGTTTCTATCGTGCAAATCTGAACGTATTGTTGATGCTTAAAGGTATAGAATACAAACTAGCATTGGCATGTGTGTTCACAATAATTTGAATAATACTACTTAATCTATTTAGATAGTTCATAAGATCAATTAATAATATACAAATATTCACAACTGTGAACAAAACCAACATTAGAGAATTAAAAAAAATGAAGCTAAAATAAAGATGGCAGATACAATAATATTTTAAAAACACATACACAACAACTGTAACAACACTCTGAACAATAGTAACCACCACACACATTGTACATCTATGATAATGTAACAATGCCAGCATAAAGTGTTTAATGTAGTATACAAATGCACCATTAAATTACAAAGCAAACTTTACATTCCTCTATAAATTACCCTTACTCCATTATAAGAATTTTCTCTAGATCCAGATTGAGGATTCATTTCCTAAAATGTGCAAAAAAATATATAAAGACCCTAGAAAAACATAAATTAATAGCCACAAACCTGTGTAGATGCAATACCAACAAACTGGAATTTTTTCAATGGTTCACCTTCAATTTCAGGCACGGAATGTACATTAGATAAGGACACACTCATACTCTTAGCAGCATTGCGTGGGGTTGTATTTGTTTCCTGTGCATTCGATTGAGAACCACCTTCAAAGGAAACTTTCTCCTTTCTGCTAATTATAACCAAAATCAATCAATATTACTCACACACAAGCTATGCTTTGTAGCAGAATAAAACGATCATAGCTAACTAGAAAATAAATCTATATAATATATATATATTATATTTTAGACAATGAAATTCATCATAATCATGACAACAAGCAATCCAACAAGTATCATTTAGTGACAATATAAAATTTTCTCTACTGCAAGTATAAATTTCTTAATGGAATCTAAATTATAATTTCATGCAGACAAAATATTATTAATTTCTTAATGTAATCATAATTCAGTGTGTGTGTGGGAATGACACACAATACCACTCCACAAGATACTAATTTTTTTAAACTTTTAACTTTAAACGTAATCTCACTAACTAACTATGTATGTGCAACTATATGTGGCTGGTGAAATTTGTTCCGAATTCCGTTCCGTAGTACGGCCGTAAAATGGTAGTTTTTATCGTTGCGTTCCGTACCGTTTTGACTAAACGGCTGACACCGTTTACTAAAACGGTAAAAAACGGTGAAGCATTTCTGTCGATTCACAGATATTTTCTAGCTAGAAACTCTTCTAGAGCTATATCAGCAAGCTAAGGCCTTATATCGACCATTAAACTCTACGGGGATAGTGAAAAAAAGCTCGTACAAAATTTTAACTTGCTTCAATGAAGTTGCAGACCGAAATTCCTAATAGGTTCAGAGCTGTAACGAGGTCCGCACTTCGTAGATCTTCTGTTAGCTACTGATGGACCTCCAGTAGTAAAAAATCTAAGCCCAAGAAGGCCCTAACTTCGAGAAAACCTCGATACAGTGCGGTGGTCGAACTAACAATTCTCCGCGAGACAACTTCGAATAGGACGGCTTCAATTTTTTTAACCCAAAAAGCTCCGCCTCTGGAGCCTATAAACAAAAAATCGGAACGTTTTATTGGATAAACGATTTTTTTATATTTCTTTGAGCGAGACATACGGTGAACGAGAAAGATTAAAACGGTAACGCGGTCGAATGGAACGGCTGTTTTTTAACAAACTGAGCGTACACAGCAGTATGTTGGTACCTAGCACAGACCACAGCAGTATGTTGGTACCCCTCGTAGTGAGTGCAGCTAGAACTCATGAGATTAACGTACTCGTAATTAAATATGAACATCACAAGGGAAAGTTTGTTGTAATGATACTTGGTAAATTGGCAAACAGCATAGCTTTGATTCTCATTCACCTTTGCCCGTCTCTTCACGTCGGGTTCATCTATTCAATTAGCTAGCACAGTATGACAGTTTCAGACAGATAAGTTAATTTTCATTGAGTCAGAACAAAACTATTGTATGGCTATATATTTTTTTGTCTGCTTCCAATTTTGAACCTGATAAAATTTCGAGCTATCGAACCTGCTGACATATAAGTTTCCTCTTAATCACTACCACGACAATAGTACATAGCACTTTAGTCTCACTTTCTCGTTATACAGCTTCAGTAAAATGACTACATATCCACTCACATAACAATAAGAACTTACTTTTTACACTTGCAGATCACCAAACCAACAATGAAAATGCCTATTAATGTAAAACAATAAATTAAGCACTCCAAAATAACAAAACACAAAAAACATACAAAAAAAACTTACCTACAAAAATTACTATGGCAGTGACAACTCCAACACAAATGAATATTATCTTATTATCCATTCTGGGCTGCAAAATTATACAACAAATACAATAGTTGCATAAAAATTTAAGAACTAAGTTTCATAAAATGGCTGTTTAAAGGTGGGAACAACATAAAAAAAGGAGATAAAATTGTATTGTAAACTACTAGTTAGTTTATTGGCGAGCGAGCGAAGCAAGCGTAAAAATGAAGCGTTATAATAACACTTTTGAAGTGTAAATTAAGAGTGTAAAATCTTGCAGTGTTATACACTGAGGCCAGTGTTAATTCTAAGTGTAAACACTGCAGCATTCCAGTAACACTGAAATAAGTGTAATTGTGAAAATTGGTGTAAATGACCACATTTTTTTGTTTCTTTAGCATTTATTTACCTGATAACACTCAAGCCATTATCATTAACTGCATGGCTGTACTTTATTAAAATCAAGTTAAATTGTACAATGAGCTAAATATTTCATACTGTATTTTTATTTAATTTTAGCTAATATACTGACACAGTCACAGAAGTTTATAAACAAGCAGTAAGGGAACTTAGCTGCAATAGATAGCTATCTAAATTCTACAATTGACAGTAACTTTGTTGGCTACTTATTTGTATATAGCTAAGCTAGGGCAGGAAATAGAATAAATCTAGCCATTGCTCCACGCAATGGCTAATTTAATGCATTATTTAAATCCCCGCAGAAGACCGTCTTGCTGTACAAACTTTGGCAAAAATTTTCTGAGAGTTTGTTTACTATTTGAGTGCTTACTGAATGTGCGGTATGGTTTTTATTGCGATGCGCACAAGCACCCGCTTTTTACCTGAGAGCGTTTATTAGAATATTCTAGGCCCTCCGGCAGAAGAGTTTTATGGTGTTTTTAAGTGCAGATCGTGCCTTGGATCTTTCGGAGAAATGGTAAGTTAAAATTATGTGTTTATTATTGGAAACAATAGAGTGTTTTGGCTAATGTAAGTGACGCATTTGAATAGAGTTAGCCGTTTAAGTTAAGTTTGAGCACGGAAGAGGTAATTTCTTCTTTATGATTAATGACTTTAGCTTGTACTTTTTCTGACTATATCTGAGAGTTATCTCAAAAATTATTTACTGCACTCTTTTTATTTTTTTTTTTCATATGTAATTTTAGGCTACAAAAAAGTGCTGCTGTGAAAATCTAGAGATGCTTTTGGAGACTAACAAAGTAAGAATATACAGGTTAACACAAAATTATTACAGTTGTTAGTTCAGCAGTTGATTATAAACCATTCCTTTACCCTCAATTTGCTCTTTTTTCTTCTTTCCCCAAATATTTCCCCCAAATTAAACATGCCACAAGCTTAGTTCCTGTTATAGTTTGTGTTCTCATGCTGTCCAGACTATTCAAAAGCATTATCATGCTATATAGAGTGATAATGGTAAAAAATGTATTTGTAGACAAATACATTTGTTTTGCTTCTTTTTCTATTTCTATGTATTTTTGTGTGTTTAGAATAGCGTGTTTAGTTGTGTTATGTGTGTGTATATGTGACTGTCTATGGGAAAATCGGGCACAACGCGGGAGCATCATTTTTTTTTTTTTTTACAGAAATGGGCTAGCCTACGTCTGAAAATATAATCCTCCAAGTTTGAAAATCCACGCTCTCACCGTTCCCAAGATAATACACTAATACATCTCCATTAAGCAAGCTATAAACTTTTCAATAAAATCAAGATTTTTAGCCTCTTGGTCGCTGCTAAGGCGTGGCAGCAATGATTCCATATTTTACCGCACTCTCCGCATACTATAGGTTTTTACCGCACGCATTGCGTAGAAACATCAACGAGGAGTTATTCTCTCAACAACACTGCTGGTGGAAAAAAGGGTAGTGAGCTTGTCTTTTTTGTTCTAAGAGGATAGTTAGTTAGTATCTTGCTATGCTGAAGACTGGGTGGTGATTTTTTAGCTAGCTAGTTTCCTATTCTCGTTGTAGTTGTAGGTAGCCCTTATAATACTTGTTCTTTTTTCTTTTTTTTTCCTCTCTTTCTTTTTAGCTTTGATGATGCTAGTGCTGCAATATGCTATGACAACTGGGGATCTGGTGTTCCTGAAAAAAGAAGAAAGGTAATTGTTAACTAGTTAGATTGTCTACTTTTTGTTGCTGTAGTTGCTAGTAACCTTCTTTTTTTCTCCATTTCCTAGATTTCATGGTGCTCGGGCTGCTGCTATCTGTACTGAGGTTCTGGTGTTCTTGATTGAAGAAGAGAATAATGGTAAGTCTCTAGGCATGCACTACTGTTATCATTGTACATACACGTACTAATACTAACACTGCATTCAAGAAGTAGTACTGCACACGAAGTGCTAACACTCTGCACACATACATAGTGCTAACACTCTACATGCACGTAATACTATGCACGCACACAGTACTAACACTGTGCACACACATAGTGCTAGCACTGTGCATGCACGTATTATTACTGTGCACGCACATAGTGCTAACATTGCACACACATAGTGCTATTACTGTGCACGCACATAGTGCTATTACTGTGCACACACATAGTGCTAACACCAAACACTGTGCACGCACATAGTACTAACACTGTGCATGCACGTAGTACTATTACTGTGCACGCACATAGTGCTAGCACTGTGCACACACATAGTACTAACACTGTGCACGCACATAGTACTAACACTGTGCATGCACGTAATACTATTACTATGCACGCACATAGTGCTAGCACTGTGCACACACATAGTACTAACACTGTGCACACACATAGTGCTAGCACCGTGCACACACATAGTACTAACACTGTGCACACACATAGTGCTAGCACTGTGCATGCACGTAGTACTATTACTGTGCACGCACATAGTGCTAACATCAAACACTGCACGCACATAGTACTAACACTGTGCACACACATAGTACAATCACCGTGCACGCACATAGTACTAACACTGTGCACACACATAGTGCTAGCACTGTGCATACACATAGTACTATTACTGTGCATGCACATAGTACTAACACTGTGCACACACATAGTACTAACACTGCACGCACATAGTACTAACACTGTGCACACACATAGTACAATCACCGTGCACGCACATAGTACTAACACTGTGCACACACATAGTGCTAGCACTGTGCATACACATAGTACTATTACTGTGCATGCACATAGTACTAACACTGTGCACACACATAGTACTAACACTGCACGCACATAGTGCTATTACTGTGCACACACATAGTGCTAACACTCTGCACGCACATAGTGCTATTACTGTGCACACACATAGTGCTAGCACTTTGCACACACATAGTACTAACACTGCACACACATAGTGCTAACACCAAACACTGTGCACGCACATAGTACTAACACTGTGCATGCACGTAGTACTATTACTGTGCACGCACATAGTGCTAGCACTGTGCACACACATAGTACTAACACTGTGCACGCACATAGTACTAACACTGTGCATGCACGTAATACTATTACTATGCACGCACATAGTGCTAGCACTGTGCACACACATAGTACTAACACTGTGCACACACATAGTGCTAGCACCGTGCACACACATAGTACTAACACTGTGCACACACATAGTGCTAGCACTGTGCATGCACGTAGTACTATTACTGTGCACGCACATAGTGCTAACACCAAACACTGCACGCACATAGTACTAACACTGTGCACACACATAGTACAATCACCGTGCACACACATAGTACTAACACTGTGCACACACATAGTGCTAGCACTGTGCATACACATAGTACTATTACTGTGCACACACATAGTACTAACACTGCACGCACATAGTGCTATTACTGTGCACACACATAGTGCTAACACTCTGCACGCACATAGTGCTATTACTGTGCACACACATAGTGCTAGCACTTTGCACACACATAGTACTAACACTGCACGCACATAGTGCTAACAATGTGCACACACACATAGTGCTAACACTCTGCACGCACGTAATACTATGCACGCACATAGTACTAACACTGTGCACACACATAGTGCTAGAACTGTGCATGCACGCAGTACTTTTACTGTGCACGCACATAGTGCTAACACTGCACGCACAGTGCTATTACTGTGCACACACATAGTGCTAACACCAAACATTGTGCACGCACTAATACTATTACTGTGCATGCACATAGTGCTAACACCAAACACTGTGCACGCACTAGTACTATTACTGTGCATGCACATAGTGCTAACACCAAACACTGTGCACGCACTAGTACTATTATTGTGCACGCACAGTGCTAACACCAAGCACTGTGCACGCACTAGTACTATTACTATGCACGCACATAGTGCTAACACCAAACACTGTGGATGCACTAGTACTATTACTGTGCATGCACACAGTGCTAACACCATGCATGCACACAGTGCTAACACCATGCATGCACACAGTGCTAACACCATGCATGCACATAGTGATTACACCGTACTAGAGTCATTCTTATTAGTGTTATCAAGTACTAGAGTCATTCTTATTAGTGTTATCAAGTACTAGAGTCATTCTTATTAGTGTTATCAAGTACTAGAGTCATCCTTATTAGTGTTATCACGTACTAGATTTATTCGTATTAGTGTCAGCACATACTAGTGTCTGTCAGTTGTAGTAAGTTTGATTAAGTTAGTGTTTGCTAGTGTCAGTTTGATTGTAGTAGCTGTTGCTGTAAGGAAATTACGATACCCGATGAAATAATTTACTAATCAGGTGATCTTTGGAGGTACGGGCGAAGTCCTTGAGCCAAATTATTTCTTCACTGGTGGGCGTGTCACATGATGTCACTTCCTGTTTCACTTCCTGTCGTTAAATTTTGTCCTTCGAGACTATCTGAGTGGTTCTGAGGTGGGCTTGTGGGTTTTCATTGTGTGTATACGTACTAGAGTCATTCTTTTTAGTGCCCACATGTACTAGAGTTATTCTTTTTAGTGCCCACATGTACTAGTGTCATTCTTATTAGTGCCCACATGTACAAGAGTCATTCTTATTCGTGTCAGCACATACTAGAGTCATTTTTATTAGTGTTCGCACGCAATAGTTTTATTTATATCTTGGTAATGTCTGTTTTTACTATTGTCCACTAGAGTATTTTTTTAGTTGTTTTAGCTGAGTTGGGATAATTATATTGCGTATTCAATGTATTTTGATAACACTGGACATAAGATTAAAGTATAGATGTGTATTACTTGTATAGATGATACATAATTTTAAAGAGATGATTAAAAATTAAAAATTAAAATTAATGTCTGTACTTCTAATTCTTTTAGAAGGGCGTGACGAAACTGGTGATGGTGAAGGAGTTGGTGATGGTGAAGGAGTTGGTGACTGTGACGGGCTATAAACTGGTCTAACTGCTCAGTTGAGGTAAGTCGTTTCGTCCTCGCTGGTGATGGCTTTTTTGACCTCTTCCTTTCCTTTACACAGATGATGCTGCTCCGTCGGCAGGCAACGGACACAGTATCGGAAGGGGAAAGAAAAGTGGGGTCGAAATGTGGTGGTGACAAGAAAACAGATGAGTGGTCAGGATGTAATGATGAAGGCTCGATGTCTGGTACAGAGCAGTCCAAAGAATCCAGAGGATCATAGAGGTCATCTTCGTCTTCAAACAGTGGAGTAGCAGAGCCTGACTCTGCTGATGAGACATCCCTAGAAGCTTTAAAATAAGTTGTTTTGTTTTTGTTTTTTATCGAAAAAATTATTTAAATTTAAATTTATTACCTTCATAATAGTTGGTAAAATGGCCATCAAATTCTTCATCCCCTAAATAAAAAAAGGAAAAAAAGATGATGAACTGATGAGGGTTTTAGTTAACTGTAATGAGTGACTTACAGTCAGAAAGCGGGTCCTCACTTCCTGGAGCCATGGCTTCAGCGTCAGCTCCACCCATCATGTCCAGACCATCACGGTGGCTGAGGTTTAATGCTCTAGCAAGATTCCTGGCTTCACTCATGATAGCCACTGTACTTACTACTAAACTGAGAGCTGTATTTTCCCGCTGTTGACGGCGGCATTTACAGCGGATTGGGCCCGCGCTAAAACCAAGACTTAGTAACGGCCCGGATACGAGTTCAGGAGTAAGTGAAGTTCATGAATTCTCGGGCTTAAAAAATAATTGATAAAAAATGACTACAATGACAATTTTGATCGTAGCTAAAAACGGTACTTGCTGCGTTATGCCCGATTTTCCCGTAGAGGGTGACATATTTTGGATAGTGTGTTTAGTTGCATTTGTGAGTGTATTTAGAATTGAGTGTTTAGCTGAGTCTGTGTGTGTGTGTGTGTTTAGAATAGAGTGTGTTTACTTGCATTTATGAATGTGTTTGTATATTGCTTATCGATTTATGTTATATTTTTATGTGTCAATGCAGGTATATTTATCTTGAACATGATGGATCATAAATGGAGTGCATGTATCATGATATTTCTTCTACTCATGTTGAAAGGACAGCTTTAAAACTGTTTAGCTACTTTATTCAATCTATTTATATATATTCATTGTCAATCATTTATTTATCTAAAAATTTTGAGGTTATGTGAATGAGGTGTGGTCAATATTTTATTAGCAGTGCCATTGAAACATGTTACTTAGTGTTGTAATAAGCTTGCAGAAGGTGTTAAATACAACTCTGCTAAAGATGTTTTCCAAACACCTCTCAGAGTGTTATATTATAACCCTTTGTGCAGTGTGGAGGAAACATGGGTAGGGCATAAATTCCTCCCTCTCGTGGGAACGCCCCTTGCAGTGTTACTGGAACACTTCATTTTTAACAATGTACAAGGGTAAAAAAACCGAGAATCAGGGATATTAATGTACAGTAGGAGACACAGAAAAATTCCGAATTCCGTTCCGTAGAACGGCCGTTGCACGATTAAAAAACGGGGGAAAAACGGTACGCCGTTTGTTAAAAAACGGCCGTTCCGTTCGACCGCATTACCGTTTTAATCTTTCTCGTTCACCGTATGTCTCGCTCAAAGAAATATAAAAAATCGTTTATCCAATAAAACGTTCCGATTTTTTGTTTATAGGCTCCAGAGGCGGAGCTTTTCTGGTTAAAAAATTTTGAAGCCGTCCTATTCGAAGTTGTCTCGCGGAGTATTGTTAGTTCGACCACCGCACAGTATCGACATTTTCTCGAAGTTAGGGCCTTCTCCGGCTTAGATTTTTTACTACTGGAGGTCCATCGGTAGCTAACAGAAGATCTACGAAGTGCGGACCTCGTTATAGCTCTGTGCCCATCGGAATTTCGGTCTGCAACTTTATTGAAGCAAGTGAAAATTTTGTACAAGCTTTTTTTCACTATCCCCGTAGCGTTTAATGGTCGATATAAGGCCTTAGCTTGCTGGTATAGCTATAAGAAGAGTTTCTAGCTAGAAAATATCTGTGAATCGACTGAAATGCTTCACCGTTTTAGTAAACGGTGTCGGCCGTTTAATCAAAACAGTACGGAACGCAACGATAAAAACTACGGTAAAAAGACTACCGTTCCACGGGAGTTCTACCGGACGGAATTCGGAACTTTTTATTGGCGCCTACTGTATATGTTGGGACGTATGGCTTGCCATTTTGTACTTTGACCTTTGTTTTTGTATTAGCTCGGTGGTCAACCTTGTCCCAAACTTCACTAAACAAAATCCTCTGGCTTATCAATTTTTACACACATCATCCAAATAAATTGAATTGTTTACCACTTTGAATATTTTCTAGAGTGCAATTAAAACTTACAAACCTACCAGAGTTTATTTTCTATTAGAATTGGTGGTGGTGGCAAGTTAATGTGCTATGTGTCTTAGTTATACACCCAATGCAACAGTGTTTCTTAAAAATAATTCACTGGTAAAATAAAAATATTTACCATTCAAAAAGGTTAATAATATGATTTAGCTAAAAACTCACCGAAGAAGTCGTTTCAACTGAATCATTTATTTTCACTGACGGCATCACGCTCGCACTAGAATCTATAAATACACAATACTAACCATAAACAAGTATACAACAAGCCAAAATCCAACATGACTTATTTTGTAGTACAAATAATTTGGGGCAAAAAATAACTTGTTAAAATTTTCAAACCAAAAATCTTATTCTAAAAAATACAGAAGACAATTTACTCGATAAAGAACTTTCTGACTAGAAATACTTAATTAAGAAATATACCAAAATAGTAGAATACTAATAAGATTCTAAAAACTTATGTGTTTTAAATCATTATGTATGTAATAATTTGTCTCCAGAACATTATACACAAAAATAAAAATGTATCCAAAATATATTGCAGGCAAAAAATAAAAATAAAATAAATCAAGTTAAGAATGCTCTTCTGAATGTTTTAAAACATTAATTGTTAAAAACAACCAATACGTATTGACACTGTAAATTATTTTCACACGTGAATGTAAACATAATGCACTAACCACTTTGTAGAC
>WLWD01000746.1_pt1 | contig 33368 bp, 22 predicted proteins | sample 6712731 | NCBI WGS metagenome assembly WLWD01 (sample SAMN12718690, study PRJNA576275) | sponge metagenome | isolation source: marine sponge | host: Mycale hentscheli | place: New Zealand: South Island, Marlborough, Capsize Point | collected 2014-11-01
TTTTGTACTTTGACCCTCGCGTTTTTGTGTTAGTTTGGTTGTCGACCCCGTCCCAAATTGCACTAAACAGAATCCTATGGTTTATCGATCAGTACCGGTATCACCCTAGAAATTGAATTGTTTACCGTTTTGAATTCTTTTGCGGGTGCAGTTCAAACTTGAAAACTTAAGGGACTTCCATTTCTATTCAGAGTTAGTGGCGGTGGTAAGTCAATGCGCTCTTTGTCATGGTTATAAGCCGTGCGCAACAGTATTTACTTGAAAATACATTGTCCACCTATACTACTGCGAAGGTAAGTCTGTGTAGGTGCATGTCCAGTTGTGTCAAAGCATTGTGTTACAACCACTACTTAGCTAAAGAATATCACAAAGAAAACTTTTAAATAACGTGTATTGTTTTGTTGTTGTTTTTTTCCTTCCAAGCAGTTGCAGAGAGTTGTTACTATGGCACTGAAATCCCTTTACCCTGCATGCTTAATTTAAAAACATGGACCTTATTTTCAGTAGCTTCAGTGTTAGAAGTCAAAATCATTCATATAAAAATAGTATAGTCATTAGGCTCGCTCGCCATTTGTGCTCAAGCACATCACTAGTTAGTTTAATATGGAAAAGGTCCACAATATATTAGCAAAAAGGGGAGAAAATGTACAATAGTATGTTTGCCCAACATGGAAATAAATCAGAATTTATCTCTAGGGCACAAACCAACTAAAGACATAATCATGTAAGGATATTGTCCTAGTTTTAAATACACCAAAGAATAAGTGAACATCACTAATACTAAATTTATTTACTTCGAGAGAACATCAGATCCATTTATCTTGTCTATATTAGCAACTTCCAAGTCCCCAGTTCACAATGAAAAATCTGGAAACTTAACCTAAAAAAATAAAATAAATGTGACTGTCTACGGGAAAACCGGGCACAACGCGGCGTGCGTAATATCGAGAAAAGATCGATCGATTTCTTAAAAATGTATTGTTTCAAGCCGACGGAAGGGAACGGTTAGGTCTATTATAGCGGGAACGACTTAAGCTACGACGATAAAACTTGGAGAGCTCAATATCTGGACGGCGACAACTCCGTAAGTGCAACAAATTTTTTTTTCGAAGGGTGCCGCGTTGTGCCTGGTTTTCCTATAGACGGTCACAAATAAATATAAAAAAAAGAATTAATGAGTATTTACTAGGTATGTGTACAAAAAAAATTTCTGAGGGGGGTGAGACTTTTGACGTAACAATTTTTGCATGTGTGACCAAACTTTTTACTTACTTTGTCACATTATATGTATATTATAGTCAAATTCATCATGTCAGGATGAATGAAATCTAGAATAATTCTGCTATTTAATAGCAATGGGGGGGGGGGGGGGGTTCCAATGCCATCTCTCCTCCTCCCCCCAATCACTATCCTGTATACATCCATAGTCAATGACATAGTTATTGGGGAGCTGAACATCTAGCTCCCTACATTTAGAAAAACCATCTTACCTCCTCGTCAACTATTTAACTATAATAAGCAATGTCCCCTTTAACAACTCATGTCACTTTTAACAACCTAGTTAAGCCTCTGTAACTTCGAAGATGCACATTCAATGTACTACATATGTGCCTAACACCCTATCTGTTTCCAAGCAGGCAGTTGACAAGATTTATTTCAGGAGGCAAGGGGAGAGGAGAGGAGGAGGCTTTTGCCCTCACTTCAGGGTGCAGTATCACTTGAAACTGCAGCACTAAACCGCAGATCGAGGAGTTATGCTATGTGTTTATTTCTCGTTTTCTGTTCAATGTACGCTTACTTTGTTGTTGCAGTTGAAACAGACACCAACAGACAGCTCATAAAAACCAAGTTTCAAGAAAAAAGACCAATCAGGAACTGAGAAACAACGGTACAAACCTTACGGCTATTCAGCAAAATTCAGGGGCGACCGTTGCAGTTACGACTCAAAAATTTTCCCCCAGCGGTATACTATGGGCTTCCCCACAACATTACAATGCCATTTTTTTATATTAGTATTTATTTTCCATTTTTATAAATATTTTTATATTAATTATTTTGTATCCTATTTAAAACAAACTCAGTGTAACGGTTTTTTTTTTAATGTGGCGTGTACCCTGTGTACAAATACGAGTTCATTCTGGCCATCCAATACGTCTGAATTTCAATTTTTAGATACCGAAGCTAATTATTGATTCGTATTCATTTGGTTCTTCAACCCCACCCCCACTCTGAGCGCGCAATTTATTGTGGACAAAATTCCGGATCAGGGTTTCATCCAGGGGGGGGACAGGTTTTTTTTGACCCCCCCCCCAGTCAAAATGCCAGGGGGGATACCCCCCCCACTTTTTTACCTACCAATTAAAGTTAATTGCCTACAAAAAGTCATATTATATTGGAAAAACAATCAGAGTTCAGCATTTTTGCATCACAACAAAATTCGTCTGGGCTTCATCGATTTCCACAGTGACAGTACAGCACCAAAATCAACCTCGTCAAGTTGTGGGCCTTCTATGGCTATCATCATTAGCTTCGACAGTGAAGAAGGTTGAAGTCTATTACGAAGTCGATTCTTGATTTGTTTCATGTCACTAAATGACCGTTCCACTGTTGCTGTCGACATGGGCAAAACCATAGCTATAGAGAGCAAGGTCTTGATATTGGGAAACGTCACATTTTGCCTCACTTTTGAAGAACTGTAATGCTAGTTCTTGAAGTGAAAATCCCTGCATTTCTTCAAACAAAAGGGATTTAAATCCTTTCCATTCCAACCTTGTCTCCTGTATGCTGACATCAGCTGGAGCTGAAAATGTCTCTCTATCATATTCAACTGTGCCACTTTGCCGGGGGTAGCTTGAGGATAGATTCCTAGAGAAGTCACAGAGCCTCAAATTGGCAGTGGATGTCATTGGCTTGCTAACTAACCGACTGAATGACTGCCTGACTGACTGCCTGACAGACTGACTGACTGGCTGGCTGACTGACTGACTGAGGCTTTCCATAAAAATCCAGAAGCTTTTCCAATTCTGTATTCCCATACTCCTTGATTTTATGAGTATTTTCAGGGCATTTCTGAGGATCAAAAATACTAAATGCAGTTAAAACACCCAAAGAATCCTCAAAACGACAACATGAGAGGAATAGCTAGCATTTTTTATGCTGTTTCAAAGTGTTTCCTTACTTGCTCATCACCATTTTCAATCATAAGCTGGACTACATCAGTGAAGTGTGTAAAATGTGCTCTCTTTTGCTTGCATAAAAAATACATGATTCTCAGCAACTTCTTCATCAATAAACAATTCTCTTGCTCCAGCTGCTCATTGTGTCTCTTGTTAGCTTGTTGTAGTTGATGTATTACTGTTCCCTGAGTTTGGATCTGTCTTTCTGCATCATATTTGGCTTTTGCTAGTTTATGCCAGTCTGAAGCAGCATGGGTTTTTATTTTATCCAATGCTTTCTTCCAATTCGATACTGGGCAAGAAATCCAGGCTCCTTGTGTGTGTTTCAGTACACTTTCATCCTCCTTGTAAATGTGTGTACAATATTGACAAAGCATCCCATCTGTCGTAGAGTTGTACTGAATCCATGGATATTTTTCTAGCCAGTGGTACTGAAATTTAAGTTTTTGCTCTTTTGAGACTGCACAACGTTTCCCACAAGCTTCATTAGCTTCTGTGGCCTCCAAACATGATGTAATTCCTTGAGAAGTAGATGGCATGGTTGTATTTTTTTCAGGAATGTCACTATGCTCAAGCTGGGTATCTTCAGGTTCATTGTACTCTTGAGAAGGTACTGGTACACTCAAAGTAGTGGTACTTTCAACCCTTGGTACTTCTTTGACTCTCTTGGCCATGGAATCTTCAGAACAAGGTAGTGGACGCTTCTTCAGAAATTTTCTGAGGTCCATGATTAGTTGAAGTGACCTGACTAAACTATGTGAAAGCTTTATTCCAATGTGCAGCTAGAGGTAGTCAGCAATCTGCAGCAGCTGCTTTTTTTATATTTTTTATTGGGGTTGCTAATGGGGTTAATTGATAGCTGTACTTTCAAGGGCAAAAAAAGTGAAAAGTTTACTCAGAGTATTTCTGCTTAGTTGTGAGATTAGGGAATCTATTATTTTAGATAGCAAAAAGTATTACTTAAAATTATTACCTAGTCCACTTTAATTTTGACCCCCCCAGACAAAAATTTCTGGATGAAACCCTGCGGATGGTTATGGTTCAAATTAGAACTGGTAAGCAAACACTGAAGAAAAGTTACTGTGCAAGTGAGCCCGGCGCGGAAGAGTAGAATACTTCTGGAATGTACTGGAGGGTCCTAGACGATGAAGAAGCAGTGGTGTATTAATGAAGCCTGGAGTCACTAGTTTAGAATAGATATATCATGGCTCACAGCTGCAGGAGAATCTGCTTGGGTGTCTTTGGAGAGCTTGACCAAAGGTTGGTGAAGCAGGTAGAAGTTAGAAGCAGTTTCAGTGTGTTAACTTAAACTTCTCAGGAGTTTTTGTGGTAATTTTTTTCCATCCCTGTTACTGTTGTGAAAGATGAATAATATATATGATAATGAATGTGAATTATTACATTTGTTATTTATTTTATTTATTCACTAATTTATTATTATTTTTATTTCTATAATACTTTATATTTATCATTTCGGCTATTTATTATCAATATTATTAATTGATATATTTAAAATAACCCTGTATCAAATTTTAGATCATAGTACTTAGTCTAATCTACCTCACAGGAGAAAAAGGTGCTTGCATGCTCTTCATAGAAATAGGTGGGCTCCCATTATCTCAAGAGAAGACGCAACCTTACGGGCAGGTTTTGTGGTATTCTACTGAATAACTTGATTACCATTAAGATCCAGTTTGCCTCCCTAAGATTTGGATGATCCAATATTTGAGAACCAAATAAACTAGAACACCCATAGGTGTGAACCGTCAGCACGATCTGAGCACATCCACTCTACTCTAAAAAAATAAACTAAACTCTAAAAAAAATGCTTAAGTTTATTGAAAACTACGTGTAAAAAATAGTAAGCTACCATGCAAAGCTCGAAAGAGAATAGTTTTTCTGGAGAATAGTCCAAAATGAAAATTCTGACATTTTAAGGGACTTTGTAGATTGGTGCAGTTTGATACTATCATTGATACCTGAATGGCTGCCAGTTTGGAGACGTGTTGTTGACAGACAGACAGAATGAATGAGTGAACAGACTACTGTAACCCTCACGCACATGCGACTCTGGGGGTTAATAATAGTAGATGTTTTTTTTATCGGATTTAGACAAATAAATGTTAAGTCTGGATGTCAGGGACCGCCCCCCAGGTGAGCTGAAGATAGCAGTCCAGACAGGAGGACGTCAGTGAGGATAAACAACAGTAGCCAACAGCAACCATTCATGTTTAATGAACCGTTGAATTGTTTATTTACACATTTGGTGTTAATTAGTTGTTCACTGCAAATCTTGACTATAACTTATAGTGAGCTAGGCTCGGATAAGTGTGATAGTAGCTAAGGTTGGGGCAGAAATCCCGACAGTGGAGTACACAGAAAGTTGTGGTAAGTATACATTACCACAAAACCTCATGGAATTTTTTTTGCTATGAATTATTTTTATCCTTCTGTAATTGTGAGTGGGTCTAGAAAAAAGGGACCTTATGACGCAAAAGAAAAAAATTGAGTTTTTTAAGCTATCAGTAAGCTACACTTCACCTCCACTTGGTGCAAAAATACTGGGGGGTAAAACCTTCAAAGCAGAGAACTGGCAGTTGAACTGGGCTGTATTCAGCAAAGCAATTGAACCAGAAATCGAGAAAACATATTTGAATTGCAGTATAATTGACATTCCGTTTACTTACCCGCGTAACGAATATAACTAAATCTTGCAGCCGCATGACGTTGACAGAGTGAATAAATGAACGAATGACAAGATGACTACTGTAACCCCTCAAGAAAGCACACTGAAGGTTAGCTAACACAGAAAGTCCCTTTCATTATTCAGTGCCTTTCATTAGTATGAATGAGAGTAGTGTGGTTACCAACGTCGCCATGACGCATTACTGATGTCTTTGTAGTTACTTGCCGTTGGACCGGCTCGTTGAACATTCGCTTAACGACTACTTCCGCCCGATTTGCCGGAGGCTCGGCAGTCGGCTCGTCCCTGCCCTGCCCGTGGCCGGATTTCCGGCCCCGCCCAGCAGGAAGGGCCTGGCTTGCCCGGAGACCGCTTTGGGCTGCGGCTGGCCGCGGCTTACCCTCCGCCGGCCAGCTGCTCCGCCGACAGCCCCTCGCTTGCCGAGGCGCTGACAGTCCCATGGCCGTAGCCGACTGCTGCCCGTCACGGGAGACCTCTCCCGGAAAACTCTACTACTAGGGTGCAGGTGGGTGGGCAGTTTCGCTGGCGGCTCTGCTGCCGCCCGCTGCTCCCCTTTTCTTATTGTCGTCCATTACTCTCTTTTAGACTGACTTGCTCGCACCCCTGGCGCATGCGCCCTCTATACCATTTAGCACGCCCCGCCGCCCGGGGCGTGCCTTGCTTTATTTACTTCCGTTTGGTAACCTCGGTACGCTTCGCTGGACCTGCCGTTACCAACGTCGCCATGACGCATTACTGATGTCTTTGTAGTTACTTGCCGTTGGACAGGCTCGTTGAACATTCGCTTAACGACTACTTCCGCCCGATTTGCCGGAGGCTCGGCAGTCGGCTCGTCCCTGCCCTGCCCGTGGCCGGATTTCCGGCCCCGCCCAGCAGGAAGGGCATGGCTTGCCCTGAGACCGCTTTGGGCTGCGGCTGGCCGCGGCTTACCCTCCGCCGGCCAGCTGCTCCGCCGACAGCCCCTCGCTTGCCGAGGCGCTGACAGTCCCACCAAAACCCACCCCAAAGCTGGCCACCCTGGAGAGCCCCGACTGCTCCGCCTCCACACCCTATATACCTTAGCCAGCCCACTTACTACTACTGTCACCCTCACTCTTACCCTCTCACCAGTCACCCCGTTAGAGAACATAATACCTTTACTGGCCATTCAAACAGACATACCACATCACACAGCATCAATGATGACTTACAGGACATACCATGGAAAACAGCAACAATGGTGACCATGACCACTAGGTAGTCTAATCCAGGCCCAGATTGTCTCTACTGCTGCTTGGCGCCTCTGGTCTTCGCCAGCGTTGTGGCCATGGCGGCTTGTCCCCCGCTCCCCAGCCGCACGTAGCCTCGGTATTCCCGGCTCTTCCATCTCCCCATGTCCTTGATCTGGGACTCGGTGGCTCCTCCTTTGGCTGCCGCCGTGGCCGCCCCAATGCGGAAGCTGTGCCCTGAGATCGCCCCACTCGGCATCCCCGCCGACTCCAGTGCGGTCTTCACTTCCCTGACGAAGTCTCTCCTGGATAGCGGCTTCCCACCCAACCTGAAGAAGGGGCCCTCACCATCCTTCCTCAGCACCAGGTATCTCAACAACGCCTTCACAGGACATAACTCCTGCCCCGTCCTGCCCAGCGTCACTTTCGCTCCCTTCCTCAGCCTGTCGGTCTTCGACTCCTTAATGTGGAGCGTCACCATCTGAGGATTCTCCAGAACGTCCACTGTGACGTCCTTGAAAGTGAGGTGGGCTGCTTCATCAAACTTCCCGTCGTCAGGCGCCAATGCCTCCCCCGCTCTCAGGCACCCGAAGTAACAGGCGCACGCTGCCGCCCACAGCACCACCCCTCTGTCACCCTGGCGTCCCCATGTCTTCCGCAACGCCTTCATGTGCGCCGGAGTCACCGGGTCCCTCACTAGACCTGCCTGGCCTTTCTCCGCCGCTCTCCTGGCTACGCCCCTTCGGACTTGTCCCAGCCTCGCCATGGCTGCCCAACTTGGTGCCGGCAGCCCCGCCCTAATCTGGCCCTGTCTCAGGCCTGCCAAGTGGTGATTAACCGTGGAGGCTTGCACCCCCTCGTCGGCCACCGTCACTACGTGTGCAATTGCCTTGTTCTCAGTTACGGGGAGCGGGTCCTCACCCATCCTGCGGCACAGGTCTTCATACCTTCTCCAGACCCCTTCGTACCGCCGCTCCGTCTTCGGAGCTATGCCCTTACGGAAGTAAACCGCTGCAGATCTAGCCACTGCCGATCTGACCAGCTCTCGCTCCCTGTTACCATCAACTCCAACACTCGGTCCGGCACCGTCTGCTGCTCCCCGTCGCTGACCTGCATGGCAATACGAGCAGATGTCAACCTCCCTCTGGACAGCTCATCTGCCGCGACATTGTCAACCCCCCTGACGTGTTCAGCTAGCAGCACGAACTCTCCCGTTGCCTCCATGAAAGCCAGGCACCGCCTGAGGTGCATTGCTTGCGGTTCTCTGCACGACCCCGACCTCAGGGTTGCCACCACCGCCATGTTGTCGCAGTGGAACAATACCGTCAATCCTCTCCACAAGTGGCCCCACACTGCTGTCGCCACAACTATTGGCAACAGCTCCTTAGGCATGATGTTCCATTGTCCAGCTGCCGGCAGCCGCTCCCAGCTCAACTGGAACCATCTGGTTCCCCACACGGCGCCGCAGCCCCAAGACCCGGATGCGTCCGTCCACAGTTCCACTTGTGGCTCCTCTGCTGCCACCACAGACCTCATCATGGCTGTCCCATTCCAGTGCAAGCCAAACCTGCGCCACCACTCCAGGTCGGCCCTGGCCGCCACGTTGAGGCGCACTCTCCTGTCTAGGCTCCTTACTGTGGCGCTGAGGTCCAGCAATCTCCTCATGAATGACCTCCCTGCCCTGACTGCTCTGCAAGCGTGGCTGAGGTGTCCCACTACAGACAGGAGCTCTCGCTTCCTGCACGAATTCATCCCTCTCCACTCTTCCAGCTTCTTCCTCAGCCCGAGCAGGCGCTCCCGTGGCAGCCTGACCTCACCCTGCTGAGTGTCTAGCTCCATACCCAGGAAGGTCAGCACCACGGCTGGACCCTCTTCCTTGCCGTCATCCAGCGGCATACCCAGTCTCCCACATACCTCCTTGAGGGCTCTCAGGGACCTGGCGCACTCGCCTGACCCCGGTGCCCCCACCGTTACGAAATCGTCAATATAGTGACGCAGCCACCCGGCACCATGGGCCTTCGCCACCCATTCCAGAGCGTCCCCCAGTGCCGTGAACAGTAACGGGGCTGACCTCAGCCCAAACGGGAGTGTCCCATCCACGAATGTGGTTCCTTGCCACTCCATACCCAGCAGCCACCTGTCGTCGGGATGCACCGGCACATTGCGGTAAGCCTTCTTGACGTCTGCCTTGGCCAACTCGGCCCCTCTGCCCACCTTGAGCACTTGCTCCACCACATGGTCCACAGACATGTAGTGCAAGCTGGACCACTCCTTGCACACACCCTCATTGACACTCCCCCCATCCGGGGTCGACAGGTCGACTATGAGCCGCCACCTACCAGGCTTCCCTTTCTTTGGGATCACCCCGAATGGGCTGCAGTGCACCTTGGCCACCTCCTCCGGCCTCACTCTCCAGACCCTGCCGGCCTCCACCTCCTCGTCCAGGTACTCCTGGATCACTGCTCTCTGTTCTCTGGCGGAGCACATGTTACCTCTACACCTCCTGAGTTCCCCCACGCTCTGGTCGTGGCCCACGCGGAATCCCTGCCGGATTCCCCTCACCAGGAACTGCACCCACTCCTTGTCGGGGTGGTCTTCTAACTCCAACTCCCACTGTTGCCACACCAGCGGTGTTATCACAGCTTCCGCACCGTTAAGTGGCCCGCTCCTCCTCCCTCCAGAGACCCGCTCCAGCTCCAGCAGCTGAGCCTTGTACTGGTACCCTAGGTCAACACATAATGACTCTACTCAGTACTCATGTCTCCGGGAGGCTACTTGTGGTGTGTGTGTGTGTGTGTGGTCCTAGCTTCTACCCCCTTTACCTACTTTCTTCTAGCCTACCCCTTGTCCTACTCTCATCTAGCCTACCCCCCTTTACCTACTCTCTCTAACCTACACCCCTTTTACCTATCCGTCCCTACCCACTCCCCGACCCCTTTCACTCTCAACTATTGACATCATTATTGTAATAATGCATTCCACCCCGCACATCGTGGGAGTGACTCCCAATACCACAAATGATACTATATGTTAACAATATGATGACTGCTATCCAGCTTCCGGTTCGTTTAGAACTTGACCTCACGCTCAGCCTCCACATTCCTTGGCCCTTTCTGACATCTCATAGCTGGGTGGTCTCCTCCACACCCAGAGCAGATGTGGGCAAAACGACATTGCTGGCCATAGCCGCAGCTCCCGCCTTTGTTGAAGCGGAAGCACGCCCCCGGCTGCCTCCTGTCTCTCTTCTGCCCACTGCCAGCTTGAGCTGGCCCTCCAACCCGGCTGCCGCTGCCGCTTCCTCCTCTGGCCTGACCAGCTGATGGGAGCGTGAGCTCTCTTACCAGCAGTGCTGCGTCCATCACTGCCCAGCTCCTGTCCGGTCTGCCTGCTGCCGCCATGCGAAAGCACCGGTCGTACCGGGCAACACACTCCCAGCGGTGTCTCCTGGCTGTCTCCGCAATGGCCTCTCTATAGGCGCGGAGCTGGTCCGCCAACTCTGGCCTGGTCTCCAACCTGGCCTTCTCGAACAGGGAGAAACAGGTCCCCCACCATGAGGCATCCGGGACCTCCCGAGGGCCTGCTCTCCTTCTAGCCTCTCCCGCTGGGCTCTCCGTCAACTCTTCCGTCTTCTCAGGCTTGCTCACGAGCCATGACCCTTCCTTTCGACCCCCGTCGAAGATGGGGAACTCAGTGAATTCCACGAATTCACCCCTCTGTATACGCTTCACTGTCTTCCTGGGGAGCGGAGGCAGTCCTTCCACCAGGTGCACCTTGTCCGATGTGTTGCTCTCACGCCCCACCCGCTCCCCTTCCAACAGGGGACGGACCAGCACCTTCTGCAACCAGTCCGCGGCGCTCCTCTCCGGGGAGCAGCCTCCCGACCTCACTCCACTCTCTCGCAGCTCCTCTGTGCGAGGTTCCCCTTGGCCTACTTTTACAAAAGGAAAACATACGACACCAACATGACTCCCATGCTGAGGGGAACCCTCTTCCCCGGCCCATCATTCTGGCCTGTCGTACCCCCTTCCCTGGCCCAAGCCAGCTTCACTGACCCTCTGGCCTACCTCCAAGGAGGGTTCTCTGACCTCTCCCCCTGATTCAGCCACTTTACCTTGCCCCTGGCCTACCTCCAAGGAGGGTTCTCTGACCTCTTCCCCTGATTCAGCCACTTTACCTTGCCCCAGGCCTACCTCCAGGGAGGGGTCACCCGACCACTCCTCCCCCGTATCAGCCACTTCCTTTGCCTTTGGGCCTACCTCCGAGGAGGGGTCGTCCGCCCCACTCCCCCTGCTTCGGCCACTGACCCCGGCCTACCTCCGGGGGCGGGTCACCAGACTGCGCCCCCTGCTTCGGCCAATTCCTTTGAACCTGGCCTACCTCCAGGGAGAGGGTCAATAGCCCCCTCTCCCTCACTTCAGCCGCTCTTGGTTCAACTCTCCTCCACCCCCCCCCCCCCCCCCCCCCCCCTTAACCCTTGACCTTATCCCTTAGTGTTGCACGGTTGGTACTTCTGCCTCTGACCCAGGCCCCCGCCATAACGGCCCACTTACTCCTGTTTTCTTTGCCCGTTGGGCTCAATAGTGGTCACGCCCAGGTAAACCTGGGCGGAGCGAGCACCAGGGACACCCTTGCTAGCCGCCAACTCGGCTCCCCACCCGTTTGTGTGTCCCTTAACTCCGTAACTACTAAATGCTCGCCCTCTAAGCCTATGCTACCATTCCCTTTGGCCCTGCGACCTACCCTCCTCTGGGGTTCCTGGCCTGCCGTCCTGGCTCTCCTGGTCTCTCTGGAGCATTCGCTCCATGAATGCATCCATCCTGGCTCCCTGAGCCGCCACGGTCCTTTCCAGTTCTAATAGGCGCCCACCTTCGTCCGTATCCCGTCCATCTTCACCTTCCATTTCCGTCAAACTGCGCTTACCCAGGCCTCTCCTCCTCTTGGGCCTGTTCTCCTCGTCCTCCAAGACGACAGTTTCGCTGGCGGCTCTGCTGCCGCCCGCTGCTCCCCTTTTCTTATTGTCGTCCATTACTCTCTTTTAGACTGACTTGCTCGCACCCCTGGCGCATGCGCCCTCTATACCATTTAGCACGCCCCGCCGCCCGGGGCGTGCCTTGCTTTATTTACTTCCGTTTGGTAACCTCGGTACGCTTCGCTGGACCTGCCGATTCTGCCTGGATGAGGTAATTTAGCTGCTTGCTCTGAGGTAATACAGTAGACCCTCAATTATCCGAACACCTCAGGACCGAGGGTTGTTTGGATATTTGAAATGTTCGGATATTCGAAATAAGTCATTTTGAATGAGGTCTCAAAATTCCAATGAATATCATTATAATTCCAAAAAATGGTGTTCGGATTAGCGAGAGTTCGGATAAACGGGGTCGGATAACTGAGGGTCTACTGTAGTGCCCAATTCAGCATCACATCTTTGAATGGAAGTGTTAATAGATGTTACATTAACCACTCATGCATACTTTCAACCACTACACTTGTCAGGTTTCCATGGACTACTCACTGAATTCATACTAATGAAACACAAACTCTTGCTACAAGGATGTGCTCCTTGACCATGTTACACAACACATGCACACACATACACCATTCAGACAGCCCTATCACTGAAGTTTAGCGTGTAGCCTCTAACACAAGTATTGTGTGCTTGCCTTCTGAATATTCATGTCCTTAGCAACCTACATTGATGATTCTCATGTCATCTCTGCATCACATAGAGATATTAGGTTGCCAATTATATCTTACAATCAGTGACAAAATTTCACTTCTATACCAAGTTGTGGCGAAACACATTGAATTTTCAGTAAATTAGTAATTCGCACTTTATATCTCAAAATCTCAATTTCTTAAAGTGAGGCTGCTAACTCCACCCAAAAAATATATATTCCTTCACATACTTGGGGAGGTTGAGCACTACACAAATACAACTAACTACTGTTTGAAACCAAACACAACAAGAACTGCTCCCACAGTAAAAAGTGAGATAATTCTTAATACTTAAAATAAAATCTTATGCATATAGATAATATTGTATGTAGTTTAATGTAATTAAATGTAGTTAACGTAGAGTAGCAGACATACTGCATGGGGAGGGTGGGGCTGGGATAAGTAAGTGGGTTGATTGAGGGAAGTAGTATTGCAGGAAGTGTGTGGGAGGAAGTACGTATAGATCACGTGGGGGTAGCGTGAGGTATATCTAACACGTGTTAGTAATGCGCGGGTGAATAACGAGGTGCAGCTGCAATCGATTCACGGGCAGACGAGTGAGCACCTTAGGAAGTTATTTGATTCCCACCTCCACCCCAGCAATCCACCAGTAGGTGATATGTAGACCTACTGTTCACTTAAAAGAGAGAGAGAGAGGAAATTATTAGCAGAGACCAACGTTTTATGTCACCAATACTTAGGTTATTGTATAATTGCCAGCATTCATATCAGTAATTACTTCCTGACATTTCTCCATCCTTTATGGATGTGATCCCGGGCTTAGGGGGGATGTAAGTGACCCTGATTAGCAGCAAATAGAGCCGGGGCTAACTGATAATTGCCACGTCATCAGGGTTCGTCACATCTCTCCCCCTCAAGGCTATTGGGGGGCTACGGCTGATGACACACCACTGCGGGGGCGTCACAGTCAGCCTTTACGTAAGCCCGGTCTGCCAAACCCTAGGTAAGATGAGCTAGAGGTAAGTATGTATTAATGGGCATCTAGATCTGCTGAGCGCAACGGAGTTAAACCATAGTAAGTTCAAACCGCCCAATCAAATTGCTCAAAATGCGGTGAATATATTTCATGTATACCTCATAGGCAGCGTATATTTTTTGCCCCAAGCTTCTTTAAATGGTCCAATCAAATTTACGATTGATTGCATTTCCTATGGCCTAAAGCCATGGTACCAGTCGGCTGCACCACTCGGTACGGTCCGTACAGAACTTACACTATCCTCGGGCCTTCAGCTCTCGGTTGTGTAAATCCCATAATTACCTTTACATGATGAAACCTATACTTATTTCCAATGCAAAAATTGCACACAATATAAGAGAAATAAGGAAGGAGTTCTGAGGATGATTCACATCTTGTGACTGTGTGGGACCTTCATCTACACTTATGTAAAGCTAGATCACTTCTATTCACAACCTCTATGTCTACCATTGAGCTAACATTTTACAATCAGGGAAATATTTTGAGCAAATCAATAAAATTCTAATTTGAAGGGGGCATAATGGAAATTGAGGGAGTCATCTGTATGAGTAATAGCACGGGAAACCGTTTTGTTCGGGATTAATTGTACAAGTAACGCGATTGAAATAGCATGAGGTGAAGCCAAGTGCTATTTCAATTGCTTTACGAGTGCTATTGATCCCTAATAGCACAGGTTATACTCGCTAATAGTAGGTCAGGTCAGTTTTTTTTTTGTTTAAAAAAAAAATCATTTGCACTTGTAGTTACACTATATCACTCACTCACTATCTCGGTATTTCAGGAATAGCTTCCTCTGGAACTTCGTTTCCAACCTACGGCCCCTTCTAATCTGTTGAAAAACATTCTGTCTAATACGGGTATAGCTTCTATGGTAAAGAATGACATTGTCTCCAACTAGAAACAACTTGAACTGTACGTTTCCAAGATTAATGCTGCATGCGTGCGCACTCACCCGTACTATTTCACTTAGCTACCATGGTATTTCACTTAGTTTCCACTTAGTTTATGTGCTATTTCACTCAGTTACATGCTATTCCACTTTCCCAGTGTGATTTCAATTGAATAACGATTTTTCCCATATAGTTTTGAATGGGAAATTCATGTGCCATACTATTAAGAATGAAATAGTCAAAAAAAATTTTTTTTTCTCCCTTTACGGGGAAGCCCAAATGGCCTAGAAAAACTCAGAACAAAATGAAAGTAACTGCAGGAATAACAAAAGATCTGGCCTAAATAAGGTAAATGAACGATCCACAATATACTAGCTCAAGCTATATTTCAACTATTAACTAGTTTCTTAAACATGAAGGTCTCGTATAAAAGGGGGGTAGCCGGGGACATACTTCGCGATAAGTGGAAAATGGCCGCTGACAGTTTTTGTCACCAACTCCCCTTTAGTAGCATTATAGCAACTTAGCACACACAAAAGCTTGGAAACAAAGTCATGAGCATCTTAAGGTGGTTTAACTACAATTCGCCTTATTGGTATGGTTACCTGCTGTCATCCTCCTAAACTACAGATTGGCAGTCTGAGCTGATGTGAGCCCGCAGTCATGTGTGCGCATGCTCCTTGCGTGAGGCAGCGGTATGACCTTGGACCCACCCCCCTGTGTGGCCTTGGGGGTGAGAGACTCGGCAGGTCAGTGGCAATTAGCATTAATTGCCCTGCATCGCCGGAGTCCCCCCAGCTCAAATCACATCCAAAGAAATGGATGGAGTATTTCTAGCTATCCTTAATTAGGTGGTTAGAAATGGGGAGGTGGTGGGACTGAGAACAGTGGCTATCAGTAGCTGCTAGCTATCAGGACTAATATACTGGTGCCCGGGTGCCATTGCTTCACGTGTGACCGCTTAGCGCATGGTCGCCGTACTCACAGGTCCTCTGCCGACCTTTACCTGGGCGCGTGTGATGCGTGGGCTACATCTTCGTTAACTACGTTTAACTACGTTAAACTACATTTAACTACAATTCGCCTTATTGGTATGGTTACCTGCTGTCATCCTCCTAAACTACAGATTGGCAGTCTGAGCTGATGTGAGCCCGCAGTCATGTGTGCGCATGCTCCTTGCGTGAGGCAGCGGTATGACCTTGGACCCACCCCCCTGTGTGGCCTTGGGGGTGAGAGACTCGGCAGGTCAGTGGCAATTAGCATTAATTGCCCTGCATCGCCGGAGTCCCCCAAAGGGCCGCAGGAGGCGGCCTACACCCCCAAGGCTATAAGTAATAGGTTAGGAAAGGGGGGTTGACAGCTCTCTTACCAATGGTAGTAGGCTGTATACCTGTGAAAGTAAGTACAGACAAGCATACACAGTGAGAACTGAGCGTTATGACAAGAGTAATGCTGAACTACCCTTGACCCCAACCTTCTCCCTCTCACTGGCTTTGTGATGTGGCCATCCAGTGACTACGTATTGGTTCCTTAGAGAAGGGAGTGGTGCCACCGACCTTGGAGTTGTGATCAGTGCCTGGTACCTGGATGACTCCAGCCACCATGTCTGTCTCGGGTAACCCGAATGGGCACAGCTTCAGTAAACCAGGACTGGTGAGTACTGTATACTCCCAACTCACCCGCTTTCACTGCACACTGAAGTCTAAGTAGACTCTAGGAACACGACCAGGGTAGTGGCCGTCGGGTGAAAGAGACAGTAGTGGTTAATACGTGACGGACCCCATACCCCAGGTATGATCTGTCTGACCGCCACACCCCTATTGGGTGGAGAATCTAACCTTACGTGCTAACAGTACCATCACTACTCTCTACACCACTCTTGCCATAGTCAAGTGGCGTGTGACTCCAAGACTTACTCCTGTATCCTAGTACTACTGTTCAACCCTCCCCAAGCCGGCAGTGGCTATTCAGTCAAGTGACCGTGTCTTAGTAATAACAGTGGGTGTGCCTGGTGGAGGCAGCAACAGACACAAGTGAGAAGGAGCATGTCCTGATTGCGTAATGGGGTAATTGAGTGAGCACCGTGTAGATGCATACAAGAGCCTCAGAACAAATAGGCAGCGAGCCCGAGAATACCTAGGCAGTGAGCCTGAGAATACCTAGGCAGTGAGCCTGAGATTACATAGGCAGTGAGCCTGAGAATACATAGGCAGTGAGCCTGAGAATACATAGGCAGTGAGCCTGAGAATACATAGGCAGTGAGCCTGAGAATACATAGGCAGTGAGCCTGAGATTACATAGGCAGTGAGACTGAGAATACATAGCCAGTGAGCCTGAGAATACCTAGGCAGCGAGCCCCAGAATACATAGGCAGTGAGACTGAGAATAGATAGGCAGTGAGCCCCAGAATACATAGGCAGTGAGCCTGAGATTACATAGGCAGTGAGACTGAGAATACATAGCCAGTGAGCCTGAGAATACCTAGGCAGCGAGCCCCAGAATACATAGGCAGTGAGCCTGGGAATAGATAGGCAGCGAGCCTGAGAATATATAGGCAGCGAGCCTGAGAATATATAGGCAGTGAGCCTGGGAATAGATAGGCAGCGAGCCTGAGAATACATAGCCAGTGAGCCTGAGAATAGATAGGCAGTGAGCCCCAGAATACATAGGCAGTGAGCCTGGGAATAGATAGGCAGCGAGCCTGAGAATATATAGGCAGCGAGCCCCAGAACACATAGGCAGTGAGCCTGAGAATACCTAGGCAGCGAGTCCCAGAATACATAGGCAGCAAGCCTGAGAATATATAGGAAGCGAGCCCCAGAATACATGGGCAGTGAGCCTGTGACTAGATAGGCCGTAAGCCTTAGAATAGATAGGCAGCGAGCCTGAGAATAGATAGGCAGCGAGCCAGAGAATAGATAGGCAGCGAGCCTGAGAGTATACACGTATAGGCAGCGAGCCTGAGAATACATGGGCAGTGAGCCTGTGACTAGATAGGCCGTAAGCCTTAGAATAGATAGGCAGCGAGCCTGAGAATAGATAGGCAGCGAGCCTGTGACTAGATAGGCCGTAGCCTTAGAAGAGATAGGCAGCGAGCCTGAGAATAGATAGGCAGAGAGCCAGAGAATAGATAGGCAGCGAGCCTGAGAGTATATAGGCAGCGAGCCTGAGAATACATGGGCAGTGAGCCTGTGACTAGATAGGCCGTAAGCCTTAGAATAGATAGGCAGCGAGCCTGAGAATTGATAGGCAGCGAGCCAGAGAATAGATAGGCAGCGAGCCTGAGAGTATATAGGCAGCGAGCCTGAGAATACATGGGCAGTGAGCCTGTGACTAGATAGGCAGCGAGCCTGAGAATAGATAGGCAGCGAGCCAGAGAATAGATAGGCAGCGAGCCTGAGAGTATATAGGCAGCGAGCCTGAGAATACATGGGCAGTGAGCCTGTGACTAGATAGGCCGTAAGCCTTAGAATAGTAGATAGGCAGCGAGCCTGAGAATATATAGGCAGCGAGCCTGAGAATAGATAGGCAGCGAGCCTGAGAATACATGGGCAGTGAGCCTGTGACTAGATAGGCTGTAAGCCTTAGAATAGATAGGCAGCGAGCCCGAGAATACATGGGCAGTGAGCCTGTGACTAGATAGGCCTAAGCCTTTAGAATACATAGGCAGTGAGCCTGAGAATACATAGGCAGTGAGCCTGTGACTAGATAGGCCTAAGCCTTAGAATACATAGGCAGCAAGCCTGAGGATACATAGGCAGTGAGCCCAGGAATACATAGGCTGCAAGCCTGAGAAAGGATAGGCAGCGAGCCTGAGAATATATAGGCAGCAAGCCTGAGACTATATAGGCAGTGTTCCTGAGGACAGATAGGCAGCGGGCCTGAGAATACACAGGCAGTGAACCTGAGAATATGTAGGCAGTGAGCCTGAGAACAGATAGGCAGCGAGCCTGAGAATACATAGGCAGTGAGCCTGAGAATAGCTAGGCAGCGAGCCTGAGAATACATAGGCAGTGAGCCTTAGAATATGTAGGCAGCAAGCCTGAGAGTACATAGGCAGTGAGCCTGAGAATAGATAGGCAGTGAGTCTGAGAATAGATAGGCTGCGAGCCTGAGAATACCTAGGCAGTGAGCCTAAGAATACATAGGCAGTGAGCCTGAGAATACATAGGCAGTGAGCCTGTGACTAGATAGACCGTAAGCCTTAGGATAGATATGCAGTGAGCCTAAGAATACGTAGGCAGCAAGCCTGAGAGTACATAGGCAGTGAGCCTGAGAATAGATAGGCAGTGAGTCTGAGAATAGATAGGCAGCAAGCCTGAAAATACATAGGCAGTGAGCCTAAGAATATGTAGGCAGCAAGCCTGAGAGTACATAGGCAGTGAGCCTGAGAATAGATAGGCAGTGAGTCTGAGAATACATAGGCAGTGAGCCTGAGAGTACATAGGCGGTGAGCCTGAGAATAGATAGGCAGTGAGTCTGAGAATAGATAGGCAGCGAGCCTGAGAATACATAGGCAGTGAGCCTGAGAATACCTAGGCAATGAGCTTAAGAATACATGGGCAGTGAGCCTGAGAATACATAGGCCGCGAGCCCCAGAATACATAGGCAGTGAGCCTGAGAACAGATAGGCAGCGACCTGAGAATACATAGGCAGTGAGCCTGAGAATATATAGGCAGTGAGCCTGAGAACCGATAGGCAGCGAGCCTGAGAATACATATGCAGTGAGCCTGTGACTAGATAGGCCGTAAGCCTGAGAATAGATAGGCAGCGAGCCTGAGAATACCTAGGCAGTGAGCCTCTGACTAGATATGCAGTGAGCCTAAGAATACATGGGCAGTTAGCCTGAGAACACCATAGGCAGTGAAGCTTGTAGTAGCTAGCAGTGAGCTTGAGAATCCATAGGCATGAGCTTGAAGAATCACTCAGGTGAGCAAGCCCGATTATTGCATGCAAGAATATATAGGCCCTGGGCCTAAGTGCGAGAATAGGTAGGCAAGTCTGATAGTGCAAGAACAGATGGCAGCGAGTTTGAGAGTGCACGAATAAAGCATGACAAAGTGCCACTAGATAGGCAGCCAGTCTGAATGTGAGAATGGATAAGAACAAGAGTGACAGAATAGATAGGCAGCAAGCCTGCGAGTGAGAGTAGACATGCAGTGAGCCTGATAGTGAGAGAATATGAGCCTGATAGAGAAGGACTAGACAGGCAGTGAGCCTGACAGTGAGAGAATAAACGGCCGTGAGCCTGATAGCGCAAGAATAGACAGGCAGAGAGCCTGATCATGTGAGAATAGACAGGCAGAGAGCCTGATAGTGCAAGAATAGACAGGCAGAGAGCCTGATCATGTGAGAATAGACAGGCAGAGAGCTTGATAGTGCAAGAATAGACAGGCAGAGAGCCTGATAGTGCAAGAATAGACAGGCAGTGAGTGTAATAGTGTGAGAATAAGTCCAGTACCAATAGAGTGAAGGGCAGCGTGCCCTACATAGACGCTTTTAAGGGGGGCCCCGACGGACCGTCACACCTCTACTAGGTGGAGATCTAACCCTAATTACTAGAACCTACTACCCAAGTTCTATATTATAATGCCACACTGACAATAGTATAGTGTAGCTTATGAGTCCTAAGACACTGCATCCAGCACTACAGTTCATTCTCTAATCACATTCATTATGTAACCCCTATTTGTTCCACCTCTTCTCATGTAACACTCTCATGTCAGCATAAATATCAATTACAGCATGCACCTGACTGATTCAGGAGTTTCTGCTTCGAGAATACCGCTCACTTTGACAGAGCCAACCTTAGCAACACCGTGAGAGGGTCTGGCCACATACTGCAGATAGTTACTAACATGCACTGGACAACAATGATCATATTTTTTGAATGAAGGTTATAAAGCAGAGAGTGGGAGCCGGCAATACATCCCACACACGTAATGAAGGCCTACACCTGACCATAGCGAGGGTTCAGCGTGCCCTTGTGATCTAGGGGTTGTGACTGTGGGTAGAGAAACAGCATCAGGACTAGAGTCCAACTCTTAACCCAACTGCCAAGCTAAGCAAGGCAACTGAACTGGCCGCATGCCCATGTATTGGTATTGTAGAGCCATAGAATTACTGTTTTCTGCTGCTTGCATCTGTAAGTATCAATGAAGGCCATTCACCACTGACTGGTGGTTTAGATCCCATATATCCAACCTGACTATTCCAATAATACCACCACTGATGAGCAGCCATCCTTAGAGAGCTAATAGTGCCAGTGGTGGATCAGCCACTCCAGGCATACTATTTTACCTGGTGAGAATTGCAAGTTGTAAACTCATGGGACCTTCAGGGAGGGGGGCCCCCAGTGTCAGCAGACTAGCGGTGTCAGGTAGCTGCTAGGCTAGGGCTACCAGCACTGAGAACAGTGGCTATCAGTAGCTGCTAGCTATCAGGACTAATATACTGGTGCCCGGGTGCCATTGCTTCACGTGTGACCGCTTAGCGCATGGTCGCCGTACTCACAGGTCCTCTGCCGACCTTTACCTGGGCGCGTGTGATGCGTAGGCTACATCTTCGTTAACTACGTTTAACTACGTTAAACTACATGGTATAGTGTTTGCTTATTAATTATTCATGAGACTAGGTCACCCACGCGCTGGTTTAGCTGTCCATGAATATCATTAAAAGTGGCAAGTTATTACGTAACTGTGGTTAGCACATCATTCACTAGCACTTACACTGAAATGGCTACAGCCAGACAGGAAGAAAGCAGTCGGCAAAGGTCAAGAGAGAAGAACAGCCTGGGAAGAATATATAGGTAAGTTGGTGGTATTTTGCCAGCCTGTTGAATCTGTTGGATAGCAATATAGATTGGCTACTCTTTTGTGTGGCTACTTTGGACTGCCTCCTCCCTGGAGACAGCCTTGCAATTGCTCCCATACCATTGCCTGAGGGCATCTACTAGGACTCTGAGTTGGAGATTAGCTACCATAGCCTATCAATCTAGAGTTGTACATTTTGTATGATATTTACATACTTTGGTGACCCTAGGTGGGAATTAGTAGTACCCCTTTTCAAGCCTAAAACTTGCTTACCTCATTTTTGTCTTCTTTTAGAGAGTTGTTTGGCTGAACAGTTTACGCTTCTACTCGATGTACGTAAGTTAAATAATCAATCAATGATAAATACAAGACTCAATGAACTTGAATGATATGGACGGGTATGATTGAAATGATTGGGTATTATATTAATGAACTGGAAGGAGGGTTAGGGATAGGCTCTCCAAAGTCTCTCTTGGTCACTGGCAATATCTATAAAGAGTTTACAGCCATGAGGCAATATAAAGCTAAGTGACAATAATTACAGATACATACAATGTAAGCACAATACAATCAACCACTCTATGACTACCCACTATGGTAAGGAGTTATTCTATTATTTTATTGGTAACTTATAGAACTAATTAAGATACTTTAAGGTCCCATTTATGTAACACACATTGATAAATTATTCTATTATCTCTACAGGTTGTCTCTTTACCTGCCAGATCGTCATCATCCTCATCATTATCAGATTTAGCCTCATCACTTTTCTCTTCTGTAGAAGATGGTGAAGGAGAGGTGGACAAAGATGACTGCTGCTCTCGTGCTGTGGTGCAAAAATCCACACTGCAGAACTGATGAAGACCGAAGCAATGCCGAGGACCATTCAGAAGATCTTTCTTCAAGAGCTTCAAAGCTTTTTGGTGATCAGGCTCCTTGCTCCGCATCTTGATGGTGCACCTAGCTGATGACACCAGCCGCTTCCTCATCTTTGCTGTGAGACCGCCACTACCCTTATAGGAGGGGTTGTCCTGGACGAGGCGCTCGAGTGCACCTCTGTAGCACTTGCATGCATGATTGGCACACTCGAGCTTCTGGATGGAATGGCCTCATCCAGGAACATTCTGGAGGAGAGTCGGGTACACAGAACTATCACCATCACCAATGAATTTGGTATAACGAACCCCATGTACCCGCTCAGCCTCCAGAAACCCCTCCAGGATAATGTCAGTCTCCATCTCTGAAGATGACGCACTCCAATTCCGGTAGCATCGATGCTTATCCACTGGAATGTTCCTGGCACATGAAGAGCAATACTTATTGCGAACTCCAAGAAAGAGAAGCTTGCTGGTCTCTTTGCCGATTATGATGCCAACACCGGAGTTTGCATTGTAGGAGTGCCGATGAGACCGTTTGCTCCATCCACCATCAACAATAACCGTAATAGCAGGAACTCCTTCATGGTAATCACCCCTGTTCATTGCTAGTGCTCTCTCTTCCTTCCCTGCTTCTTCCATTGACTTCCGGAGTTCCTGCTCCCACCATTCACCGATATCTCTCTCTGTACTGACAAAACTAGTCTTCGTCATCACCGGCACCCCTACAATGCTCATCGTCTCCTCAAGCTTGCGGTGGCCACCACCAGTCACCATCTGTCCCCATACCGCTGCTAAGTTGCACTCCCATCTGCTGTAGTTGTTCGGACCTTTGACCTTCTTTGATGTTTCAAGAATGATCGTATAGTTGCAATCAGAGCACTGACTGGTTAATACTGAAGCCAGACCATCTCTGTTCTCACCTATCAGTGTGATGGAGCCCTTACATGTCCTTGAATGTTCTGTCAAATCGTGTGTGTATTCTTGTAGTCTGTCCATATTAATTATCCTGCACCCTTCAATGTTAACTTCTGATTTAGCTCTTCCAGTTTCACTCTGTCTTTTACCTTTCCTGCATGGTAGCTTCTTCTTGTATACATGCCTATGGTTATTTCTGTGATCTTTCTTATTTTTATTATTCCCCATTCTCAGCTGCTCTCGATACTTTCCCGCGAATTTTCATAATAATGTCAATTGCGTGGGCGGGTTCCCGCGCACGCGGTCACTTTAGAACGCCGTAGAGTTCTTATTGTACGGCGTCGATTCTATGGGCCGTGCTGGACTGACTGACCGTAAATGGTGATGAATCCAATTCTAGGAAGTCGGGGGCAGGTCCACTCGAAAAGTTTTCTCGAAGACAGTGCACGGTTGCGGAGTTCCAGCGGTGATAGTAAGCTTTTAGCCGGAATGCCTGCTGCTTCGAGGTGTACTTGGCCACATTTCTAGCACTAGAAGCAGCGGTGGAATGGAAACTCTTCGAGTGGACCTGGAGTAAGTACCGAGGAAGTCAAAACTAGTTAGCTACTGGGAAGAACACCCTTGCTGGGGTCTGGATTGGACGCCAGAAGTTATCCGTTTTTATTAGCACTTTGTCAACAAGCAATCAGATCCCAAGATCCAAGTGTCGTGCTATAACTACTCTATGTAGCAAAGTTTCATATGACTGTAATACAGTGAAATAAAAATAAGAAATGTTGTTGATATAAGCAATTATGTATCTCATGAATTATTAATGAGCAAACATTCTACCACCACCTTAACAGAAGACAAAAAATAATAATAAAAAATAAATAAATAAAAATGGTGGGCTCTAAATAGAGATGAAAAGTACTGTTTGCCATTGACGCAGCTAAATTCAACTGCAAAAGATATACAGCGTGCTGTCAGAGTTCTCCAAGATACTATCCTGAGGGTTCAAAAAATACTTTGGTACATACACAAGGCATTGATAGATGGACTTGAGTATTACAGTACATATAGCTGTTTTTTTAGTTAGGGCACTTGTTGTAAACATGGTGTGGATCGAATTGAAAGGATAGTGAGCTACGTATAATGGAGGGTTCTCTTTGTGCAGCTACTTTATTTTAATTTGAATAGGAGCTAGAGGTCAAAGGGCATGCCGGGGATTCTTCCATTTATACCCGGACCTCCGAAAGGAGTTCAGAATGTGGTATACGAGGCCACAGATTTCGCGTACGAAGAATAGCATTGAATTATAAAAACGACCTCTAAGTTTAACAGGTCACTTGAATCCAATAAAATTGGCAGGTAAAGGACAATTAGCAGGTGAATGACATTGCCAGCAAGATTAAGTTAAATCTTGCAGCTTAAACTAAACTGGTTATTAGATAAAATACTCTATAGAATTTGATAAGTATACTGATGACTCATGTACAGATCTGGCCAACAAATACACATCCATAAAGCCAGTAAGTAGCTTCTTACCCAGTAGGAGGAGCTCATGACAACAGAATGAGACGTGAAATACGTTGCTTATTATCCATACTGAATTAGACTCCTACATCACAAATAGTAAATATTCAATAACTATTGGTGAGCTTAGCTAAAAAACAACAAAAAAACAACAACAACCTAGCTATATATATATAACTGAAGCACCTACTCATGAACCCTCAGCACTACTATGCACTAGCTAGCTCCTACAAAATCATTTCTCAGGCCACAAGAATAATAATTTATTTGGCTATTCCTAGTCAAGTATCAATACTGCTCCAGCAATGACACTGGTAGATGTAAATGTTATCTTCATAAGGAGTAGCTAAACATGCAGGAACACAAAGCCAACCAGAACCTCAGGTACACCTAATGGTTATCATCACATACGCTTGAGGCTTGTGAGCAGACAAGAAATTAGTAAATTAACACTGGTGGACATTACAGATGAATGGAAGTGATGAAAGCATAAACCACTGCCTCAAATCTCTCTGCAAAAGGCTTAGGAAGTCCAACACAAGATTTTCAATAGAACACACAACACCACTGACCACTGAACTGATACATGTGCCTTTACCATGTGATAACAGTCAATATCCTGAACAGTCTAATACCATGCAACTGATACATATGATGCCATATGTAATAACCAAGTCAAGCCGCCTTCACCTGTACCATATCTATAATGACTTATTATAAAACCAGCAACCTGTTTTTTTGTTTTTGTTTTTTGTTTTTAAGGCCATATAAACACAATGTGTCTCCTGTTATTCCTCTCACCCTACATAATAGCAACTCAAAGGTCACACAGATGTCACGTACTCAGTTATGCAATGGTCATGATCATAAAATCTTCCAATCACCTCAAACATAACTACACGAAACTAAAACAAAGGGACCACATACCTTCAGGCTTACGTCTTACTTATAGGGCTCACAAGTAGTCTCTAGCGTGAGTGTGTGCACACACATACCCTAATAAATCTGGTCCATCTGCCCAATAGCACATGGTAGTACAGCTGGGAGATATACCGATATTATCATTGCACTTTGACAAAAGCCCTATATCATAGAGACAATATTTCAATTGTAATCACACAGGTATTACCAGTTTCTTACCAAAGGTTAGCACAGGTCACAAAATTAATGTGGGAGCATCATGGCAAGACAATTATGAGGTACAGCTGCCTTTGTTGCCTGTAAACTTGGCTATAACATAAAGCTGGGTTGTATACTGGAATGTAGTTGTACTATATATATCTGAGTGCATGTAACCACCGAATTACTGGACTGAATTATTTGGGCAGGTGTTTTTGTTCTAAATGGCACACAACAATAACTGAGTTTGCAAAACGCAGAAAAAGACGGCCACAGCAGTGCTGAAGAAATTGTGGACATTGGTACTGTTGTTTGCCAGTTCTATCGCTGCTAAGCATGGTAACATTTCCAATCTGCTCATTCATCTGTCTTCATCAGAAAAGAAGCTAAACTGGCCAGAAACACTCACCAGTATACATTTATAATGCGATACTTCACTTCTTTCAACTCCGTTAACTTCCCCTATAAAGCAAACTACATCAATGTCTGCAAGAAATTATTTGCTCACGTGATTATGATGTGACGCTAAAAGCACACAAAAGCTGGTACCTATGCAGAGCTGAAGCTTCGCATTTTCTCAAGAATCAGCCCGAAATTAAAAAAAAGCATAATGAAAGGTCTTAAATTTAAATCGTCATTGTGAGTAAGTTCATACCTAAATCAACAGTTAATTGTCAGTAATCTCCAAAATCAGAGCGTGACAGACAGACAGACAGGATGACTACTCTCATGCATGAGCGCTGAGGGTTAATCACCACCATTTGCAGACCAACACAACCCACATACCATATTATATACATCACACACACACACACACACACACACACACAGCTCTATGTCCTTAGACCATAATTCATTGTAGTTAAATGCATTATGATAGCAGACTGAAATTTAAACCTTTGTGGGTCATGATCATTGATCATACTTGTAGTCAGGTGGCTTAGTGAAATTATCGTTACAGAGCGGACAAAAGCAAGGAATTTTGCATGAAGATCTCTTATAACCTGTTAAGTAATAATAGGCTAGGAGCCCACCTCAAAATTTTAGCATTCACGCCCAAGAACAAAATGGCTGCCATTAATTATTAGTCATGTCAAGTAATTTTTCAAACTGAGGAAGTTTGATGCAAGATTGATTATTAAATGTCAAAATGATTAGATAGTGGTGATAAGTGACTATGACGATCATTTAGGTACTAACAGAGTCATTACACTTGTATTTGCAAAGTGGTGAGCATTGAAGATTGGATCTGACACACTTGCATCTGGTACAGTCTCCTTTGCAGGAGCATTTTACAAGTTCGCTACATGCTCTGGAAACTTCTGGGATTGTAATCCACATTGGGATCCACAGTCCTGATGCAGAATCCTTGGTCCATGAAAATTCCTGTGGTTGATGGAATTATTTGCTGAGTTTGCATACAGGTAGTCCAAATTCCAGCTTGGTGCAATGCCCTCTGAGTAAGCTGAAGTAGAGCATCCTGTGTGGGCAGTATTCTGTCTACAGATCTAGACTTTCGGCAGAACAGTTCTTCCCTTGCGTCATTGACTGAGGTCAAGGGGCTGGTTTTGTCATACATTATAATAGTAAATCTCTCAATTCTTTGAAAATGAACGCAGTGTATGCTTAGGTGTTCAAAAGTATGACAGGCAAGGTATTGGAATGTATCCGTGACATCTCTGTAGGCCTGCCAGGCTTGCCATGCAGTTTTTTTGCCCTTTCCCTTGAAGGATGACGTAGTGTCACAGCCGGTCAGTGCATGAAATACTGGTAGACCTCGGGATCTTGGCTCTCCGAGGACTGAACAGATGGAGTTTATATAGTAATAGCAGTAGTTCCTTCCCATCCCGAAGGCAACCCAGATGTCTGCTTGAGGTTGAATCTCAGTAAGTTCATGAAAAGCACCAACAAGGATTGTGACAACATCTGTGTCTACACTGCGTACTTTTACGGACTTCATACCATTCTGCAGTGCATGTGAAATGTGCACAACAACCCTTGTGTCAGCTTCCTCATGATTGCAGTCTGCCATCTGGTAACCAGAGCCTTTGCACAGAACTGACTTTCCTGATGTGACAAATACACTCTTACTAGGTGGAAAATCATACTCAGCAACCTTGGTTGAAAGAAAAGAAAACAGTTCCTCTTTGTTCTTTGAGTCACGAAGGAAATCAATCCAGTTTCCAGGGAGTTTAGTTGAGCCAGATACTTTCCTTCGTACACCTTTTCCTCTTTTGTTCCTAGTAGATTCTTTTAAACTATCTGAAAGATATGTATCCCACACAAGATCCAACCGTGTTGTATTTTCTAGCTGTTTCACTAAGTGAGGTATAAACAACTTATCTGCATATTCATTGAAGCAGCCAACTCCAGAGGTTGGTAAGCTATGGACAGTGACAGGACCATCCAGTACTATGCAGTCAAACGTGGTAGGTGGCTCATTCTCTCCAGGTTGCTGAATACATTGCAGCAATTCAGATTAGGCACTTGGTAAGTTGAGGTTACCTAGATCTGACAGAGATGGTGGGAAAGACTGCATCTTATGAGCAAAAACTCTTTTAGGTCACCATCACGTCACAACTGTCCAAAAAGAGCCACATTGATTTCAAGAAGCTTCACCTTTTTGTTCTGCTTTGATGTTGCTTTAGGTAGAGGTCTCTTCAAGATAGGAAGAGAATTTTTCTTGATTGGGGTATGGATTGAGCAGGAGCAATCTTCAAGTACATTAGTATAGTACTCTTTGTACTGTTTGGTGCCAGTATCTTCCAAGGAGTAGAGCAACCATCACAGATTGATGTGCACAATCACGACTATCAAGAGTGATCAGCTCTGGAAAATCATCTAGAAGAGGTTTGCCTATTCTCTGTATGGTTTTGTAGAGGTTACTAACCTGCACATGAAATTTCTTCTGTGCTGCAAATCCTTCTTCGTGATGTTGAAAATTCTGGAAGTGTTCTGAGTCACCATTATCAGGAAAATACTCATCCTCAAATTGTTGCTTCAGTCTGACCAGTTTTGGCCCTGTTAGCATCCAGCGCCTAAAGGCAACCGGATTTTCAGTAAGACCTATGCAACTACCAGAGCCTTTCACATAGGCAATATTTTCTTGCTCGTGAGCTTGATCTACTGGTATTGTAGAAAATCTGTTGTTAGTCTTTGAAACAACCCAATGACATCTTTTTTCAAACTCATCCTTGATGTACTCTGGTAATGTTCTCATGTCTCTGATGTGAACAGGTAGCCACCTTGAGTAGTTTATATGGTCCAGGGCAAAAAATAATGGTACAAGTTTCTCTAAAACTTCCACATACAAAGGAAAGTTACTCTCTCTGTGGGCACGGACAAATATAAGAATAAGGGTTTCATAATATTTTAAAAAGAGATTTTTAAGCAGCTGCATTTGGTAAAGTGTGAAGGTTTAATAGGTTCGGTTTTTTAAATGGCGGCCATTTTGTTCTAGGTGATAATCATCTTGGGCTCCTAGGCTAAAATCAATCAGTATGTTGTAAAGTATCATGAAAAAAAATTTGGTGCTTTTGTCCGCTTCGTAACAATAATGTCAAAAAGCTACACTAAGCTACCTGACTATTGTGAGTAAAAGATAGCCTCAAATAAATCGCATACATACCTAGGTACACCTCCTGACACACCTCACTTCAATGAATGAATTGTGTAGTGGAGAAAGTGTAGTTACAATGTCAACTTCACAAAATAAATTACAGCTGCTCACAGTTTCCAGGTACAAGCCACCACATCTAACCACATACAACCACATACAACCACATACATCATATACAGCTCAGACTGAACTCTGTAACACAATGCATGCACACACTGCAACTATTGAAGGTGTAAAAACATTAGTGTTGTACCAATCAAATAATAATACAACATAACTTGACAACAGAAACTAAATACCTTGTTTCTCATCTGCACCTTAGCTTCCTGGGTGATACACAGTTAATCCTGCGGCTCCATCCTACTCCAACGTCACCTCGCCCTCCAACACGGCCCCGTCCATGCTGGCAGCTCGGTGCCACACTGACTCTACCCTTGTTAACTAATTTCTTCCTTTCTAACCCTCCCCCTAATTCCTTATTTATTCCCTCTATGTCTATCTATTTCTTATTCAATTCCTCCCTATCTAATTCCGCAGCTATCTTGCTGAGTGGTTCGGCCAAGGTGGCCGCCGGAAGCCCCACCCCCGGGCCAACCTGTGCCGGCTCGGGGCAATTATATGGGGCAGGGCAGATGCCCCATTTAATCCCGCCACAGGAGGTACGACCAAGCCCCCGGGCCGGTCACAGCAGGAGGGGCAAGGGGAGGGCCTCCGGCCGCCCAGACCCAGCCGAACCACCAACCCAAGATCCAAATGACAACAATATTCATGATGCATTAGGGAGGTAGATAGCAAAGTCACACAACAAATGAAACTGACAATAGTGATACAAACGAGAAAAACAGGAACGAAACAAATTATAACCATTAACACAACATGGCTGAGTATGTAGCTAACTGCTGCCGAGGAATCCGCACATATTCTAAGTACGCCAGGCTCTTCCAACGGCCTAGAGTCTTGATAGTAGAGTCCTCCATTCCACGGGCAGCAGCTGTCGTGGCCGCCCCTATCCGGAAACTATGACCGGCATAGCTAGCAGCCCGGACTCCAGCAGACTCTAGAGCCTGACGCACAGCTGCAACAAATCTCTGGCGAGTTAATGGCCGGCCATCACAGTATGCAAACAGGGGGCCAGCATGACTGCCTCGCACTAGCAAGTAGGCGAGCACAGCCGACACTGGACAGAGATCTGAGGAGACTCTCCCAATGAACAAAGTGATCCCCTGGCGAAACGGATCGGTCTTCGATGCCTTCAACTTGACGCTGAGCACTGTTGGGGAGGCTGGATCATCTACTCCCACATCACCCCATGCCAGGTGGACAGTAGGATCAAAACTGGAGTCATTTGGCACTGTTAACTCACCAGCCCTCATGAACCCAAAAAATGCCAAGCAGCAAGCTGCCCATAACATAATACAATCAGGATCGGCTGCCCGACTATTCCAAGCTACTTTGATTTGACGCAATAGGTGTGGGGTGATTGGAAGACGCTCCCGACCCGAGGCACCATCTCCACCCTGGGACCGTTTCACTCCTCTGAGAACATAATGCAGTCGAGGTAGTGATGGCAAAAAAGGGTCCCCTAAGCCCTCTTCTATATGTAAGTGACGAACCCCCGCCATGTATGCTTTAATGGTTCGATACCGTAACCCCTCACTAGCCATTTGTGCCACAAACTTGCACAAAACTTCCTCCCTGGCTGGCACGGCTACCAATCCAGCTAGCGAACAGAATTTCAAGTAGCGTCGTTGACCACAGGCATAAGCTTTAACAGTTGATGGGGCCAGGCCCTCTATAAAGAGCGACCGAACAAGGCGATCCAGTCGACCTTGGTCCAGTCTGGCGTTCCCAGAACTAGGCACTGTAGGAGATTGTCGGGAATCACAGTAGGCGTCATGCTGGCGCCTGGGACGAGCCTCTGGAAAGATGGAAAAGCATTTCGAGATAAAGCATCGGCTGCCCCATTCAGTGAGCCTGGGATATGTCTGCAAACTAAGGATATCCCCCACCTGGCCAAGAAGAACGACAAGCATCGCATAAGATGCATCACTCTGTCCATTTTACTCCGGCCAGAGTTAACAATGGCCACGACTGCGGCATTGTCACAAAGGCACAGCACAGTGCTACCTTCCCACACGCTGCCCCATACAGCTGCACCCACAACTATGGGAAGTAACTCTTTGGCCGTGATGTGGATCCCGTCCCAACTGCCTGGCCACTGCAGCTGAAACCACTCGCCATTAGACGTGAATGCCCCACAACCCCAAGACCCAGAGGCATCTGAGGTGAGTGTCACCTGGGGTTTTTGGTGTCCGAGGCTGGACATAGGACATGCACCATTCCAAATTGGCAGAAAACAACTCCACCATCTAAGGTCAGAGCGGAAGCCGGCATTCAAGCGCACTCGATAATGCAGCTCGTGAACACATTTTGAAAGTTCGATCATCCGCCGCAGAAACGACCTCCCTGGCTTGATTACAGAACAAGCATGCTGGAGCAACCCAATTATAGACAGGAGCTCCCGCTTTGTACAAGACTTGCGACCCTCCCACCGGAGAATCTCCCGCCTGAGTCTATCCAACTTAGGAGCGGGAAGCCGCACTGTCATAGTATTGGAATCCAGCTCAATTCCCAGAAAAGTTAGAACAGTGCTGGGTCCCTCTGTCTTCCTGGGAGCCACAGGCACACCCAGGGCCTGGCAGCGAGACAGAGCTTTAGTTAAGGCCTGTTCACATTGTCTGGAATCAGGTGCACCAAAAAGAAGGAAGTCATCCAAGTAATGGATCGCCTCAACCTCATCAGATCTTACCAAGATCCATAACAACGCATCTGCTATAGCATTATATAGCTTAGGCGCTGACCTGAGCCCAAATGGTAGGACCTTGTCCACATAGATGTGACCATCCCATTGCATTCCCAATAGCCACCTGTCATCCGGATGAACCGGGACAGTTCTAAATGCCCCTTCAACATCAAATTTGGCCAACATGGCCCCTTGACCTTTCGCTGTAACCTTCACACAAGCCTCATCCACAGATGTGTAATGAAGGCTACACAGGCTCGGCTCAATCCCATCGTTCACACTGCCTCCTTTTGGTGAGGACAGGTCAACAATGAGCCTCCATTTGCCGGGCTGGTGTCCCTTGGGAACCAAACCGAACCTATTTACTTGCACTGTGTTGGCGAACTCCGGATCGACTGGGCCAAACACTCTACCAGCATGAAGCTCCGCCTCCAGAAATGAACTAATGACTTCAGGGCGCACAGTGGCTGACTGCATGTTGGTCACTGCACTTCTGCAAGTCGACATGCCATAGCAATAACCAATGCGGAAACCTTCACGAATGCCCTGGAGTAAATAGGCAGAGTAAGCCTTGTCGGGATGATGGGATAGACATCGATCCCACTCGCTCTCCACCATAGGGCACTGGATGTGGCTCCACCCATCAACACTGGGTGGAGAACTCATTGCACATCTGCTGGCCAGAGTCAACAGGTCGGCAGTGTATCGGTACATGCTGCAAACTGTCCCTACGCCACACAGACAACCACATGGAATAACACAGGGTACATAGACCCATACAGTTTGTCTAAAGGCAGATATTGGAGATTCCAAACTGCAGCTGACAAACAAGGGAGGCATCGCTCATCAAGCCGACACCTACTACAGCATCCTGGTGCTCACCGCTCCCAGGTCACAAACGAGACTGTTTAGACTGGTTCTCACTGCTCCCAGTCTAACACCCCTACCCCATACAATTAACCCTATCCCACTAAGTTTCCCCAGTTTAGCAACCACTCCCATTATTACCAGCCCCA